>Ga0180433_10000716_pt1 | contig 56323 bp, 35 predicted proteins | sample SS_ome_8_FD_132980 | JGI IMG/M metagenome (GOLD analysis project Ga0180433, IMG submission 132980) | Hypersaline lake sediment archaeal communities from the Salton Sea, California, USA - SS_1_D_1 metaG | ecosystem: Environmental > Aquatic > Non-marine Saline and Alkaline > Hypersaline >... | reverse complement strand
TGTTTTGCAAATCAAAATTTTTACATATAGAGAAACTTTAAGCAATTTGCAAAATTATGTTTTTTAATGTATTCAAAACAAGAGTTGATTGTTTTGACGTTTATAATTTTTACACAGCCTCTTTAAACCGTAGCGGATTATTTTTAAAAACTGTTTTTACATATTTGTTTTCAGTAAAAGTGTTTGCTTTTGCAGATTTGTGTAGGTCAATAGCGCCTTAATGTGCGCAAAGAGCTCATAAAGAAGATCGGCGAGTGTGTCTTTTGTCGATGATTATGTGTAAGTAAGCAATGCGAGTTATGTAATTTTTAACGGTTATACATATGTATTTTATGTAACCATTTTAGAAGGATTTTATTATGAAAAACCAAGGTTTGAATTTTTTAAGTAATTGTTTAGTTAGTAAATGTATAATTAATGTAAGGAAATCAATTATGAATATACTTAATATGAATATTTTTAAAAAGAAAGCTGTATTTTTGGTGTTGTTAACTTCAATGATATCGGTGCCAACATTATTTGGGATGAAGAAGATTAAGAAGCCTAAAATTCGACATTATGCTCATGTTTTTATTGATCCGGTTCGCGCAAAAAAAAATCCTTATTATTATATCGGTGATTTTGGTATCCGCGAAAAATTTGAGATGAGACAAGAAGTTATATTTGTGGATGACCAAGAGCTCGCAAAAAAAGCAAAAAAAGATCTTTTTGAGAGAAAAAGTGATTTACAAAATAAAGCAAATGCATTACAAACAGAAGGTCTTGGTTTTAAAATAAAAATGAAGAATAATCAGAAATTGAAGATATTTTCTAAGATGCTTCTTCTTATGTGATCTGCATTTATTCGCTATTGTATATGAAAAATAGATTTGAGTAGTCTTGGTGGATGCATGAGAGAGGGGTTTTAAACCCCTCTTATGTGTTGCGGGATGTATTTTGTGTCGTGTTTTTTCTTATTTGGGGAGGGGGGTTTCTCGGCTCTCAGTCCTTTTTTTTGGGTGCTTTTTGTTTTTTAAGATTTTTTTAATTACAGGTACTGAGATTCTTGATACATTTATAATAAATTGTCTGACATCTGCGTTTGTTGATTTTTTTGCAGGTGGGCACGCAAAGAAAATCTGTAAAAAAAGGAATAGAAAAATGAGAGAAATAACCATTAAAGATATCGATGCGTTGAAAATAGGATCAGGTATTTTAGGGTCTGGTGGTGGAGGTGACCCATATGTTGGGGCCCTCATGGCAAAAAGCCAGATGGAAAAATATGGTCCGGTTAAAATGATTCGTATTGAAGAGATGAAAGATACTGATATTATTGTGCCGGTGGGATTTATGGGTGCTCCTTCAGTTTCTGTTGAACGGCTAGCAAGTGGGGACGAATTTGACTATATTTTTCAAGAAATAAAACAGTATACGGGCAAGCGTCCAACCGTTGTTTTTCCGGTAGAAATAGGGGGCTCAAATGCATTTACCCCTTTTTGTATAGCCGGAAAAATGGGCTTGCCGATTTTAGATGCAGATGGCATGGGGCGAGCATTTCCTGAATTGCAAATGGTGTCCTTTACTTTGTTTGACTTATTGCCGCAGGCGGCGTTCCTATCAGATTTAAAGGGAAATACAGCCATTATTAATGCGCGTAATAATGATGATGATAATCTTATGATAGAGAGCATGGGCCGTGTCTTAACGGTTACTTTGGGTTCAGCGGCTGGCCTTGTAATATGTGTATTAGCACCAGAGCAGGTACAACAATCGGTGATTCCGAGTTCGATTTCTTGGGCGATAGATATAGGCAATGCCGTTCTTGATGCCCGGGTTGCACATGAAGATCCTGTAAATGCATTAATCAAAGTATCGGGTGGGCGATTGGTTGGCTCAGGAATTATGGAAGATATTGATCAAAAGATAGAAGCAGGGTTTTTAAAAGGAACGGTGACGGTTGTAGATAGTGACACAAAAAAGACATTCAAAATGGAATACCAGAATGAAAATCTAGTGTTGTATGAAAATGATGCATTGGTTGCAACAACCCCAGATATTATTATCCCGGTAGATGCACAGACAGCTGAACCAATTACGAGTGAGTCATTGAAGTATGGTCTTCGGGTAAGCTTGGTTGTTATTCCATGTCATGAATTGTGGAAAACAAAGCGAGGACTTGATCTGGTTGGCCCACGGTATTTTGGGTATGATTTTGATTATAAGCCATTTGAAAAGTAGGTGGAGTAAGTATGAAAAGATATGTGATAGGTATAGACATTGGGGGAACAAATACTGACGGTGTCTTGGTTGATGATGCAAACAATATTGTATATGCCTGTAAGACGCGAACCACTGATCCGGTAGAAGATGGATTTTCTGCCGTGTTGAAAAAAATATTTAATGAAACAGATATAAGTGCCGAGCAAGTAACAGGAGTTTTTGTCGGTTCAACACATGCGATTAATGCTATATTGCAATGTAAAGGATTGTTCAAAGTTGGAGTTTTGCGGTTAGCCGGTCCTGCGGGCAAAATTATTCCTCCCTGTTTCGGATGGCCTCAAGACCTTAAGGATGCGATCTATGCCAGTTCGTCAACTGTTGCAGGTGGATATCGGTGTGATGGGCTGGAAATTAATGCCTTGGATAAAGAGCAAGTGTGTCAGAGTATTGAAGATCTGCTAAAAAAAGGGGCAGAAAGCTTTGCTGTGATTGGTGTCTATGCACCATTAAAAAATGATCAGGAATTGAAAGTTGCTAAATGGATCGATGATATTGCGGGCAAAGATTTCCCGGTTTGCTTATCAAGTGAGGTTGGAGGTCCAGGGTTTATTGAGCGAGAGAATGCAACAATTTTAAATGCGTCGCTAAAAAAAACTATGAAAACCGGGTTTGAAAATATTTCAGCGATTGCCAAGAAATTTGATTTGCATTGTCCTATGTATATCACGCAAAATAATGGTACAATCATGGATCTCAAAGATGCGATAGAGTTTCCGGTGCTTACCATTTCTTCTGGTCCAACCAACTCATTTGTTGGTGCAAGTAAACTTTCTGGTAAACAAGATCTGATTGTTGCAGATATTGGTGGAACCTCTACTGATGTGGGTATTGTGCTAAATGGTTTCCCTCGAAGGTCAGTTGAAAGTACCAATATTGGTGGAATCCCTATTAATTTCCCTATGCCGGATGTAATTTCAATTGCAATCGGTGGTGGTAGCTATATTACGGTTTCCCTAGATGGAACTGTTGTCATTGGGCCAGAAAGTGCAGGCAGAAAGATTGAGGATGAAGCCCAAAGTTTTGGCGGAGAGCATTTAACATTAACTGATGTTGCGATTGTAAAAGGAATGGTCGATATTCCAAATACTGATGCAAGTAAAGTGAAGGCCGAAGATGAAATATCAACTGAGGCCATTGCGTACGTTGAAAAGAAACTATTGAAATTAAAAAAGAAAATAGCGGGTAAAAAGAAAGAGCTACCTTTTGTCTTAGTGGGTGGAGGCTCCTTATTGTTGAAAAAAAGTGACATTGCTAAAGTTTGTATTATTCCTGAGCATGCAGATGTGGCAAATGCATACGGTGCAGCATTGGCTGAAATATCAGGTTCTGTTGATACAGTAGTTTCTTTGGATGATCGTAAAAAAATGCTTGATGAATTGACCAAAAAAGCAACTGAGGTAGCTATCAAAAAAGGTGCAGATGAAAAAACAACCCGTGTGGTAAATTGTGAAATCTTACCGTTTAATTATATCCCCGGTAATCTTGCGCGAGTGAAGATTACTGTGTCAGGTAAACGGAAGTAGCTTTTTTGTAGAGATTTTGGGGATAAAGTCTCAGTTTTGCGAGCAAAAAGTGTAATAACCAGAAAGCATTGAGCTATTAGTTTAATAAATATGCATGAAGTTATAAGCTTTTATAAGTTATGTACAAATATATTTTGTACGTACCAAAATAACCTTTTAGGAGGTTGCAATAGTTGTAAGTTTAGGTATTGAATCACTGAAAGAATGACATCCTCAAAAGCTTTCAGGCGGACAAAAGCAACGAGTTGCTATTGCACGGGCATTATGCATGGAGCCGACTGTTTTATTATTTGATGAGCCGACCTCTGCATTAGACCCAGAAAGTACACGATCATTGCAAGTTTTATTGAAAGATCTTTGCAAGAAGGGTGTTACGATTGTAATTAGTAGCCACGACATGCCATTTGTTGCATCGATACTAGATAGTGTATATTTTATGCAGCAAGGTTCGATTGTTGATAGTGCTGATATGCAAAAAGAGCAGTTGAATCAACGGGGGGAAATAGCACAATTTTTATCGTAACTGGGTGTGAAATGTTGTTAAAATGGCTGTGCTAGTACTATTTGTTTTGTGAAGAAGTGAAGGAAGTATGCTGGTTAACATGCTTTTTTTAATCCTACTTTGCAGTGATTGTAGGTTATCATTGTTTTTTCTTATTGTTTCAAGCGTAGTATGTTTTTTTTGTCGTTGCTTACTATTCAGTAGTAGATTATCTAATTGCTGTAATGCCTGTATGAGTAATTCAAGGGCCTGAGTGTTGAGATTTTCAGATTCGTATAGTTGCGTTATTTTGTTTTTTTCAATAATGAGTTTATTAATTATATATATATGTAAAGCTTCAATTTCATGTTGTATCTTTTCTTGGAACTCCTTAAATGTTGCTGTTTTGGGTTTTATTGTTGCAATTTCTGCTCCTATCTTTTGTATTACTTTTTCTACGTTGTCCTGTAAAAAATGAGCTATATTGTTTTGGATTATTTGTATTGTTTTTGCTTGTAATAGGGCGGTGATATTTTTTGTTGTTTGTTTTAGTAATTCTTGTATCATGGTTGCTATTTTGTTTTTTTTAGGAGCTTCTGTTTTGTGAAGCATTGCTATTCCTTGATCTTGTAAGTTATTTGCCAGATTAAAATAGCCGTTTGCATGAGCCAATATGTTTTGTTTGGTTTTTTGCTCTAGTGTCTTTTGTAATAGGGTAATAAGATCTTCTACTTTTTTTAGAGCTTCTATGACCATAGGGACTTTATAGGTTTTGAAAAATAAGAAATTCTCCGTTGCTTTTGTTTGTATATTGTTAATGAGATTATGGATCTTTGTTTTTATGTTACACAAGTGTTGAGTTTGTATGTCTATTTTCTTTTTTCTTTTGGGTTTTCTTTTTTTTTGAGGTGGATTTATTTTGTGTTTGATAGCATTTTTTATAGAGATTTGTACTTGAAGCGCTTGTTTTAATATGCTTTGCAGAGCATTATTTATTGTTTTTTCTGAGAATGTTTTTGCTCCGTTTGCTAATGGTTTATATGATTTTTTTGGTTGCAATGGATGTAGATACCTATCAATGGTATGCCTAAATTTTTTTTCTGTTTCTATGTGAAGGGCTTCTTTTGTTGGGGTGGTTTCCATTGTCCATGATTGTATTGTTGAAAGAGCTTTTTTTGCAGGGATTTTAATAAATTTTATTGTATTCCATCCATATTTGCTTTTTTTCTTTTTTCTTTTTTGTTCTTTTTCTTCTTGAGAGAGCTTTTTAGTTGTTGTGTGCTCTTGCTTTTTTTCTTTTCTTTTTTTTCGCGTTTTTTCTTGTTTTCTTTTTATTTTTTCGTCCATTTGGGGCGTATAGGTTGCATAGAAATAATTATTTCTTTCTTTTTCAAAATGGGAGTCATTGATTTTAAAGGTATATTCGCCATATGTGCCGGTTGTTTTGATTGCAACATTTTCTAATTTTAATATCCTAAATGATCTTTTTATACCAAAAGGGTTTTTAGTTATGTTTGATTTGAATGCAATTTGTAGTTCAGGTATGAAAAAGAGTCTTGGAGATACATCTTTTTTATATCCAAATAAAGTAAAGATTGCTTTTAAATCACATCCTTTTGCCGGAATTGTTATTTTTTTTATAAAATGATGTGCTTTGCCGGGGACCATGGAGATAAAACGAGGATAAAAGGGATAATATTGTGCATACGTTAATTGCTCCTGCGATAGCATAATATGTATAGGAAGCATCGTGATTATTGGATATAACAAGATATGCCTTATACCGGGAAATATGAAAAAATCATTGGGGAGCCCTTTCATATGAGTTTGAAATTCATGAAGCAGAAGAAACGGATAGGTAAGCATTTCAACAGTATTGCCAAGAGGAATTGCTTGGCTAACGGGGATTCCTGGAATTTTAATAGAGGGTTGATTTTGTATGAGGTCTCCTGCAATATGTTTTAAAATAAGAGCAAGTGGTTTTTTATTAAGCCATGCCTTTTGCAATAGCCACGTTCTATTCGATTCATTTGTTATTGGTTTTGATAAAAAGGTATGCAGTTCTCTGAAATAATTTTTCCAGTTTGCTTTTTTGTAGAGGCTTGAAGTGGAGTCGGTGAGGCTTCCAAAAACAATAGGAAAGGGAAGATCGATTTTTTTAAAGATATTTTCATGTATTTCATCTTGTTTTGTTTGTATAGTAAGTTGATTCCATCCTCCGATATAACAACTTTTTATATATAAAAAATCGCAAGTAACTTTTTTTAATCGTTCTAAAAATTGACTGTATTGCTGATAGCTAAGGCCTGCAAATGCGACATCCTTACTTGGAGTAAAGGCGACTCTTGCAGGTTTACGTAGTTCTTGAGCAAATGAGCCGTGTCCTCCGACATATATACGTTTTTTTATTTTTTTTGCGTTTGGAGAATCTGAAAAAAGTTCATTTAAGATTTCAATATCTATTTCATATGTTATTTTCTCAAATGCGTCTTGTATGCTTTGTTTATCATTAGGTATTCTGGTTACATTGTTAGTAAGCCCTAATGTTTCTAAATTACATACTATATTTGTATCATGTAAAATATTTTTAGGAAGGATATCATCATATGTGTTGACTGGAATAATAATGGCAAAGGCTTCTTGTTTAGATACATATATAAGATTGTGTTTAATAATATGTTCTAAAACTATTTGAGCTTTATTTTGGTATTGTTGCGCAAAGAGACTTTCGGTGTTTTCAGAGATTTTACATAATAAATTGATAATTGCATCACTTACAATAACAGCTTGGTTTTGTAAAATTATCCGGTTCATAGATCCAAGAATTGAAGGAGTTCTTTTATTTTTATAAGCTTTTATCGTATCGACACCTGCATCCAGTAAAACGCAAACATCGAAAACATGGGCTTTTTTTGTTATATTTTTGGATTGAGGATCGATATATATTTTTGCTGAAAGAGCAAAAGAGACAAAGAGCGTTATGCTCAATACGATAAATGATAACAACCTACCCATTTTTATTCCTATTTTAAAATTTTTCCAAGTTTTAATATTATAATCTATTTTTTGGGTAATTTCAATATAAGCGTTTTTTTTTAGCATTTTGCGCTAAAAAGTTTCTTTATGAAAGATTTTGGCCGGTTTTTTTTGCAATCTTTTCACGCAGCATTTCTTTTTGGTGAGAATAGTATTATTTATGGTGTTTTTTTTGCAATCTGTTAATATTAACTCAAATGCCTTTTATAGGCATTTATTGATTTTGGAGGTAAAAGTTAAATAAAATCTTATTGTTTATCAGATAAGATTATAGAGAGGGGTTGTATTTACATGAATAGTAAAAAAATATTTTTTTGCTTGATTATTTTTTCTTTTGGTATGACATCTGCGATGAAAAAGCGGTGGAGTGATAGATATGTGAAAAAAGGGAAAAAAGAAGATTTTTTTGGTCTAGTAAAAGTTCAGCCAAAATATCCTATGCAAAGTAGAAAAAAGCGAATTAATACCCCAATATATAATCCGCCACATGCATTTTATATCGATGATAGTCAAGCAACAAAGATAATTTTTTCTTCTCAAAAAGATCAAAAGAAAAGTCGAGGTCGAGATATCCAAAAAAGAAAAAAGAAGCACAGAAGATCGCCCATTTTTTTTGAAGAGGAAATGCCATTTGTAGATCCTTCATATAATGGTGAAGAAGAAGAAATAGTCTTTCAGTTGGCAAAAATGGAAAAAAAGAAAAAAATATTGTATCCATTTCAGATGCAACAATACCAGTTAAAAAAAGATGAGCATAAAAAAAAAGATATCTTTTCAGAGGTTTTTGCAGAAAGTGCCGTGAAAGATGCTGATATTAGGCAAATAAAAAAACATAGCGAGTATTTAATGGAAAGGGGCAATTGGCATAAATACTTTAAGATGGCTGTTTTTTATAGGTATCGAAGTGATGAAGATGGAACAAGAGAGCAGAAAAGAAAGAGAGTGCTTCGTTGTTTGATTAATATGCCGGGTGCATATAAAATACTTTGTGAGATTAATAGACCTGATGATATGCAAACGTTTGAAAGTTATATGCAGCTTTCTGATGCCATTGAAAAAGCTGATATAGAAAAGTTGCAAGGCTTATCTTCTTATATTATTAAAAATAACAAATGGCATAATGCCTTAACCGTTGCTTTATTTGCAGATTATACTAAGATTGCAAGAGGGTTTTTAGCAGATGGGAAAAGAGAAGATGTTGTCAGATGTTTGTTACAAATGCTTTATTTAGATCATAATGCGTATTATACAGACAATGAAACAGTAGAAAGTCAAACAGAAAACGAAAAATGTCCATTATATAAGCTCGATCGATATATTAAGTCAAATTTTTTAAATACTCCTTTGCCGATTAAGTCGTTTCATGCTCCTGCGTTGCATGTAGCCGCTATAATAGGCGATACCGGTATATTTGATTTATGTATGAAAAATGGCGCAGATGTTTTTATGGCTGATAATAACGGGAAGACGATTTTGTTGCAGATTCTATTATCTTCAGGAATAAAAAGAGAAGTAGATAGGCGTTACATGGCTTGTATGGTTATTGGTTTTGTGATGGAGCTTGATCCTAGTGCGCTACAATTGACGAGTGAGGTGGAAATGGTCAAGGATTTTCTTAATGCAAAAGTATCATTTGGCCCAAAGGCAGAAGACATTAGCGCTTTACATTTGGCGATATTTTTGGGGCAGCAATATATTGCTGAGGAGATGCTTGCTCGGGCAGATTTAGTTAAAGGTGTTAGTGATGAGGAGGGTTTTTTTCTCATTGATCTGACCGATATATTTGAAGGAAAAACGATTTTACATGCGGCGCTCTTGAGTTCTAATATCAAAAATGAACAATATAGAAATAGGTTGGTTCAAAGTATTCTTTGCTTAAAAGATGAAAAGAAAGAAGATTTTTTGAATGCAATTGCTATTCTTTTATTAGATGGCAAGAAAAAGAAAATGTACTCTGCTTTAGATATTGCATCAAAAAAAGGGTACACGATTATTTGTGAGAGTCTTACAGATGCTGGTGCCAAAAGATTGTGGGATTGACCTGCTCCTTTTTTCTTTTTTTTGTATCTATCTTATGTATACCCAGATAGGAATAGAAAATTTTTCGTTCTTTTTTCATGAACAGGTTTTAATAAAGATGAAATCCAAGAATAAACATTGGGTCTCATCTTTATTGTTATCATTATCGAAGAAAGAACTATTTTATGTTAAGTGAAGCTTCTTGGTTTTTTATTAGTCATCTCCTTCACCTTCAGTTTCTTCTTCTTCTTCCTCTTCGGATTTGGGGCGTTTTAGTTTGCTTCTTCGTCTTATTAAATTGTATTTTTCGGATCTTTTTGATTTTTTTTGTGTTAACGTGGAGATTTTATAGAGAATATTTCTATATTCGTTTTTATAATGCAAGAGTTTCGAGTTCATTTCGTTTGTGGTCTGTTGAAGGCTGTTAATCTTAGATTGTAATCCTGTTGTTTGGGCAAAATTTAGTCTTGATATTTTTTTTAACTTGAACTTTTTATATTCCTTAATTTGATTCAAAAGGTTAGTGATTTGCTGTAGAGTGTGTTTTTCTTTGAGAATCTTTAAATCATTTTGGAGATTCTCAAAGTCTTTAGTAACTTCTTTGAATCTTTGTAAATACTTGGCTTTTTCTTGTTGTAATTTACTTATATTTTTTTCTTTGAGGGGTTCATCTTCTTTTTGAATTTTTTTTGTTATTTCTTGCATTTTTTTAATCTTTTTTTTCGAGATAAATCTTGTTGTTCTTTTTCTACGTCTTTTCTTTTTTTCGCGGATCTCTTCCTGTTTGTGTTTTTTACGTTCTTGGATTTTTTGAAGATCTTTATATGATAATCGTCCGCTTTTCTTTTTTTTCTTTTTGGGTTTGGGCTCTATTTCTTCTTCCTCTTCTGACTCTAGTGTTGGAGCTTTGAGGAATTGTTGTATTTGCTGAAGCCAAAAATTGTTGAGTCTTATTTTTTCTTCTTTATTTTGTCCAAGAGCTTTAAAATTTTTTACGATCTCCGTTATAATTACTTTTTTGATTTCTTGTTTCCTGCTTGTATCTTTTATTTTTCTCTTGAGTTTGGTTTCTATTTGATTGATAATAGGATTCAATTTTCTAATTTGTTGATCTTGTTTTTCTGTGTTATAAATATTCTTTAATTGTATTGTTCTGTTTTGCAATATGCTTTTTGCTATATTTGCAATTTCTTCTTTGTTTATTCTTTGTTTGATTTTTTTGTTTATTTGAGGGAGCATATTCTTTATTGTCTGTATGATGGTGGGTTTGTTTAATTTTTTTGCGATTGCTTCTGCTATTTTTTGAATAGCTTCAAATCTCTTTTTATCATCAGGTATTGTACCTATTAGGTGATACCATATCTCTGTGATGATAGATTGTAGATTTTGTTCCATATCGGAGGTTGTTTGTTTTATTTTATTTATTGTTTGTTTTATTAGGTCATCTTTTATTTTTTCTTCTGCCTGAAGTGTTATTTTTTCGTTTATTATCTTTTGCCAAAATAGTTTGAATTTTTTTTGTTCATCTTTAGGTTCAAGTTCACTCAATTCTTTTGATATTTTGTTTGTTATATTTTGTATTAATGCAATCTTATCTGTATTTGCTTTAATTTTCATAAAGATGTTCCGGATTATTTGTGTGAAAATTGGCTGTAATTTTCCCAAAATATTTTTTCTGCGTGTTTCATCTTTACTTGGTGTTTCCATAAGGCTATGTAAACTTTCTCTTATCTTTTTATGTAAAATAATTCTTTTTTGCATAGTATGTTTTATTCGTTTTACATTTTCTTCACTTGTTATGTTGTTTTCAACCATTTGCATAAAGTCATTTCCTTGCTTTCTTGTATATGAAGTCAACTTAAGTGTTGGGAAGTCATTAACATTGAAAGCAAATCTTTGTGGTCCGTTTGCTTGGACGAGCGGTAGGTAGATGACGACAGGTGCTCTATAATTTGAAAAACGAGGTTCAAATATTGCCATACCGCTTTTTTGAACAAGATTTACAATGGTTGGAAGGCTTTCTTGTTTGGAAGTTAGTGGTGGAAGCTGCGGAAAGGGCAGACTATGTAAAGCGAGTTCTTTTTCAGATGCTTTGAAAGCATTGCCAATATTATCACTACCATCAAAAACAAAAATTACATCAGGTGGAGCTTGGCGATCGTCTTTATCGCTGCCTTTGTTTTTTTCATAAAATCGGTAAAGTGGAATAAATGGTGTATTAATTTTTATTCCAGAATCTAAAAGATCGAGATACGGTTTGCTTTGAATAGATGACAAGACTCTTTTACAACGTTGCATACAATTATGTATATATGCTTTTATAGGACGTTTTCCTTTCCATCCAGCTATTTGTGCTTCATCTTCTTGAGTTACTCCAAAAGAGACACTGTCTGATTTTAAAAACTGGCTAATATAAGCAGCAGGGGCGGATCCACATATTCCCATAAGAAAACCTAATGAGAGAGGTGGCAAGATTGTTTTTTCTGTACATTTATTAAATTTACTGCCAAACGATTTGATTGGTATATATGCTCCTATATTTTGGTCTTTAGTAAAAAAGCGACTACCAAATTCCCAAGGAGTAAAAGTGCAAACTTTTGCTTCTTTTTTGTTTTCTTTAGGAATCATAACTCTTGCTTCCAATAAAGGAACTACTTTGTTTTCGTGTCTTACATTTCGTTCAAGGTCGCTCATAGTAATGTTTTGTAGGTTTGGTTTTTGACCAGAATTTTGCTTTTTCCATAAATCAGCTAAGCGCAAATAGTGAGATAGTAGTCGTCCCCAATTATTTATAAAAGTTGTTGGTTGATTGCGTACAGTATAATATATTAAGGGATCAAGTATTATATCCGAAAAGTTTTCTTTTATTATATCTATATATGATTTGACAATAATATTTAAAACATGCTTTCTATAGTCTCGCACATCCATCCCACTATAGAGCCAGGGGGCTAGAAACCATGTTGACCCTGATAAAGCGGCAAAATATGAAACACAAGGTAATAATCCTATTTCTTGTGCGCCGCATGTAAATCCAGTTGAAGACATCATAGATCTTGCGCCTCCGCCACTTCCTGTTATACATACTTTTAGTGTTTCGGATTGTTTGAATTTTTGTAATCCTAAAAATGATTGTTGGGCCTTATGAATTCCTTGTAATTTTTTAAAAATAAAAGAGGATTCTTCTTCTGGGCGGGGTCCTGGTGTGCTTCTTACTACCTTTGGTTTATTTCTTTTTGCTGTTATAAAGGCACGTTTGATTTCGATTCCAGGAACAAATTTAGGAATATTTTTAACTACAGTTCTTCCTAATTCACCGAATATGTCTGATTTTCCTTTTTTCTGTTGCCAAAGTATGTTAAATTTTTTAAGTTTTTCTTCTGCTATTTTTAATCTTTTTTCTTTTTTGAGTTTTTCTTGCTGATATAGTTCTATATCTTCGTTTGAGATAGTACCGGATCTTATAGATAAAGTGTTTGTTTTTGGATTGCGGGAAATAATTGCACCTGTACCAATAATTTTATCTTGTGATTGTAGGTTTTCTTTAGTATAACCGAATTCTATTTGGATGTTGTCCATTTGACTACGTTTTTTTACGGGAAATGATCTCACACCTTGAGATTCTATGCTCGTTGGGGCTTTTTTTTGTACGCTAACCCATACTTGTGTTGCGGTATTATTTTTGATGGTAAGAGTTGGTCGAGGTGTTTTTTTCATCCCCCGACAAGAAAGCATACATAAGGATGCTATTGTACACAGTATTATATTTTTTTTCATATTTTTATTTACTCCCTAACAAATTGAAATTCTTATTTTCTATTGTAAAATGTATCTCTGATGTTGTTTTAGTGTCAATATTTTATATTAAATTAGCAATAATACTTATTTGGGTTCTCCGTTTGTTTTGCGTATTTGTATATTGTATGGTCGAATACCTACCTTTTTTTAATGTATGTCTTTTGGTGTAAGCTTGTAGGTGTAATATGAATGACATTATAAGAGGACTGATAGATGATAAAAAAAATAGTTTTGGGTGTATGCCTTATTGGTTGTACGGCACACATACAAGCGCATAGTTATCTTTTTTCCCATGGATTTGGAGAAACGTATCGGCAGGCAAACAGATATCTTAGACAATATTATAATTGCTTAGGGATGCTGCGCACGAATGAAAATTATATCTTGGATACCCCAATTAAATTATTTAATTATCCAGATGCGGGACGTCCTCCCTTTCTGTTTAAAACAAGCTTTGGGCAGAAAAATGAAATTGACGCATTAAAAAAAGCGTATTATGAAATGCTGGATGATAATATTATTTTATTTGGCGTTTCTCGCGGGGCAGCTGTTGCGGTTAACTTTGCTGGTATCTATAGACCTGCAAGGTTGAAGGCGTTGGTGGTCGAGGCTCCATTTGATCACATAAAAAATGTGTTTGATACTCATTGGTTTGTAAATACTATTTCCAAGGTGCCACTTATTAGTAAGCCGTTTATGTTTAAATTTTTCCTGTGGCTAACAAAATATCAAGAAGACGGTGAGCATCCAATAGACAATGTTGGTAATATTCGGCATGATTTGCCAGTATTATTTATGTGTTCAAAAGCAGACGGTGTTGTGCCTTATCGCTCAACAGTTGACTTGTATAAAAGATTAGTGGCAAACGGACATCCGAATGTATATCTTGTACGGTTTGAAACGGGTAAGCATGCAAAATTATTACAATCAGAACATGGGCAAGTATGTAGAGACCTTGTACATGTATTTTATGAAAAATATGGCTTACCTCATAATCCTGCATTTGTAACCCAACAAGCTCGGGATGCCCTGGCAAATGAATGCCAACCTACGATTGAGCAATTGCAAAGAGAAGAGATGCGTGCAGTGCATGTGCAAATGAAAGCATTTCATGCGGAACGCAATGCCAATAATTGTTGTGGATTGATCAGATAAAATCATCCTTGCTCTATAACCTGAATGCTACTGCCGTTTGGCCCCTTGCGGATATAAAAGTGAACGGGGAAATGATCTTTTAGTGCACTCAAGTGAGAGACGACAATGATTTTTGAAAAATCATCCTGGATTTTATAAATGGCATCCATGATTCTGCTCAGACCCTCTTCGTCCTGTGAACCGAATCCTTCATCGATGATCAATGTTTGCAAAGCGGTGCCCGCGCGTCGTGCTAACAATTTTGAGATGGCAATCCTGAGGGCAAAATCGATTCTGAATGCTTCTCCGCCAGAAAAGAGCTCATAGGATCTGATACCAGCTGCATCAGAGATTTTTATATCCAAGGTTTCTTTTGTACCACCTTTTTTTAGGTCCCTCAGTGATTCTATAAAAATCTGTGCCTGATTATTGGTAAGTCGTGAAAGAATATGGTTTGCTTCTTGCTCAACCTCTGGAATGGCGTTTTCAATTAAGAGTGCCTGGATGCCATTTTTTCCGGTTGCAGAAGCGATTGTTTTATAGTCATCGATTTCTGCGTTTAAGTTTTCGATTGCCTTTTTTTGCTCGTTAGACTCTTTTTCAAGTTGTTTTAATTTAATTTTTTGGTTTTCCAGTGCGCCCTTTTCTTCAAACAATTTTTCTTTATGTTGGTTGATCTCTTTACGATCACCGAGAATTTTTTTATCTTGTATTGCAATCATACGTTGCGTTTCTTCAAGGTTTTTGTATGCTGCGAGTTTTTTTAGCAATGTCTTTTTTTGAAGTTTTGCCTGTTTGAGCGAAATACACAAAAGATGCACCTTTTTTTTACGTTCTTGCTGTAGGGCGATCTGTTCCCCTATTTTTTCAAATTCGGCAATTGTTTTTTCTATCTCTTGTAATTGTTTTGTGGCTAGCTTATGAGCGTTTTCATCATATATCAATAGTTTAAATGCTTTTTCAGCCAAGGTTATATCCTCTAGGAGTGTTTTGTAGCTAGCGTCTTTATGTAATTGTTCTTTCCCTTTTTTTTCGAGCTCTTTTAATTGTTTATGGGTATCTTCTAATGCTTTACCGAGTCTTTTTTGATTTATTTTTGCTTCATTGATCTGGGCATTGATTTTTTCATTATCTTTTGAGAGTGTTTTTAGCTTTTTATCCAGCTCTTTTATTTGTACTTCGTACAATTTATTTTTGTCATTGGTTGTTTTGAGCTTTGCTATACAAGTATGTTGTTCAATTAATTTTTCTTTTAGCGCCTTAATAATGGTTGAAAGGCGTGCAAATCGGTGATTTAGAAAAGATTCTTGCTTGGTAAACTTTGCTTTCAAGAATTTTTTGCGAGAAGATGAAAGATTTTGTTCACAAAGTGGGCAACTTGGATTGCCTTCATCTTGAGATAATATCTTTTTTTGTTTTAGGCTATCAAGTTCTTTCTTTATCCAGTTACCTTGTGCTATATATTTTTGATAATATTCTTTTCGCTTTTCAAACTGTTTTTCTTCTTGCTCAAATTCTTTTTTATTTATTTCATTTAAAGAAAGGGTATTTTTTAGTTTTATTAGAAGTTCATTGGCCTGTTTCTTTTCAAGATTTTGATCACATTGTTTCTTTAACAATTCTTTAAATGTTTTTTCTTCTGTGATTAATTCGAGTTGGGATCGTTCTACTTGAATCTTTTTTGTATGGATTGTTCTGTTATAATCATCATAAAATGCTTTTTCTACTTTGTGTAACTCTTCTTTGTGTTTAAGATAATCTTCTTTTATTTTTAATTTCTTTTGTAGTGTTTGTTGATGCTTATTGATAGTTGCAACTAGTGTTGCTTTTTCTTTTTCTAATATTGCTTTTTGAGGAAGCTTTAGCTGTTGTCGATGGATTTTTCTCCAGGTATTTCTTGTTTCAAGTAATTCGGATTGTTGTGTTTTTTCTTTTTGTTCTAGTTGTCCAAGTTGGAAGGTATAAATTTGATAGTTTTTTTGATCTTCTACAAATTTCTTTTTTTGCGTTTCAATTTTTTTTTGGGTGTCGCTAACTATTTTTTCCTGCTTTACAATTTCTTGCAGTTGTTTTTTTATGTTTGCTATTTTTGTATTGATCTCTTCTTTTTTTTGCAGCTCAAGCTCAATTTTTTCTTGAAACTTGAGAAGTCCTTCTTTTTCAAAGTTTGCTTGCTTTGCTTTATCAATAGCCAGTTTTTTTACAATCTCATATTGTTGTAGTCCGAGAATCTGAGTGAAAATTTCTTTTCTATCCTTGGGTGATTTTTTTGAAAATTCATTTGCTTGACCTTGGCGCAAAAAAGCAGAGTTAACAAATGCCTCCATAGTAAGATGGATGGTGTTTTCTATTTTTTTTTGCGTTTCACGAATCTTTTTTTCCGTAAGAGAAATGAGGGTCTGTTCCTCGTTATATACGCCAAACTCTAGAGCTGCATATGGCTTTCCGTATGTTTTTGCATATTCCCGCTTAATACGATAGGTTTGTCCATTGCATTCAAAGTCCAAAATAACCATCATTTGAGTTTGTCCGAGCCTGAGTATCCCCTCATCGGCCTTAATGGTACCAGAAATTTTTCTTGCATTTCCCCATATTACCCAGGTAATAGCGTCAAGGAGGGCTGATTTACCATGACCATTCTTACCGGATAAACAAATAAGGTTATATGGCTCAAAATCAATTACTTGAGCTTGTGAACCATAACTGAGAAAATTTTTAATTTGAAGTTTCAAAGGTATCATTGGGGGCTCCAAAGCAATTTTGTATATATATTTAGGATAGTAGCTATTATTGTACCATTTGCTGTAGCTGTTGCCTAGAAATGTTTTTGTGGGTATGCGGGGCCTTAAAAATTCAAGTTGAAAACATTTTCAAAAAATAAACAGCTTTTTTAATAACTTATTGAAATTTTTTTTGATTTTGTTACAATATAGAGTAGTATAAAAAGTAAATTATAGAGGGGCAAAATCGTTTTTTGGAGGTTACCAATGAATTTTAAAAGAATATTAATTATAGTCTGTGCTATATCTTTTTTTAGTTATTCACCAGTTTCTTTTTGTATGGAACAGAAAAAACTAGAAGAAAAAAAAAGACAAAAAAAAGAAAATAAAATAACTGGAAAGAAAAGAAAACGGAACGAGAGTGAGTATGATAACACGTCGCATAAGCAACGTAAGTTTTATATTGGTGACAGTGCTTCTTCGGTGTCTAATCGCAAGGTTGTAAGTTTTACGCCGCAGATACAATTCATAAATCCATCTTTAAGAGGGGTAGTACATCAACAACCTCTTACGCATCAACAGATGTACAATCATCCATTAACCCAGGGTTTATATGGAAGCGGTTTTGGTGGTCAACAACAGGAACAGCCAAAACAGTCGCGTTTTGTTTATCCTCAATATAATTCACAATCGCAGAATCAGGTTCAATCAAAGTTGCCAAGGCAACCCAAAAAGAGTGCTCAGCCTAAAAAGAAAATACTACCAACGGTGCAAGCTCAACCAAAAAAGCAAGAGCAACCAAAAAAGAGTTCGCAGCAAGAGTTGTCACCACAGCAGGTGCTTGATCGGCAGTTGTGGGTTGCGTGTCAAAAAAAAGATATTACACTTTTTAAACAATTGATTGAGAAGGGAGCGAATACAGATCAGAAGATAGCAGAAGGTGTTACATTGCTTCACTATGCTGCAGTATTTGGGTCTTTACCTATTGTTTCTTATTTAATTGAAGAAAAAGGTTTTGATGTTAATATACAAGATATTAAAGGCAGACAACCTATAGACGGTGCCGTACTTAATGAGTATCATGCGGATGTTGTAGAATATTTATTGAGCAAGGGTGCAACAAAAACAAAAGGTTTTCTTGATAATTGTCAATGTTATTTAAAAAAAGCTTTTATGAAAAACGATTTGGAAACATTTAAAAAGATTGTTTCGCAGGGGGGCAATCCAGGTGCTGTTGTTGAAGGCAGAACATATCTTCATTTTGCTACAAGTCGGGGATATATGGATTTTGTAAAATACTTTTGTGATGACCTTAAAATGAATATAGATATAGTAGATTCTGAGAAAAATACTCCACTTTATTATGCTGCGTCTAAAGGGTTGATAGAGGTTGTTATGTTTCTTGTTAAAAGCGGTGCTAAGGTATTTGAAAAAAATAACAAAGGAGAGGTTGTTTATTTTTTTATAAAACATTTCATGAAAAGAAATAGTAGAAATCGGCAAGTACGTGAAAAATACCAAGCTATTTTGCAAATGATTTTAAAAAATGCTTTTTTAAGAGGTGATTTGGCGGAATTTAAAAAGATTGTTGCAGATGGTGTACAACCAAGTGGTGTCGATGCTGAACAAAGAACGTATCTTCATTTAGCGGCAGACAAGGGCTATCTGCCTTTTGTACAATATTTTTGTAATGAATGTACGATGGGTATAAATATAAAAGATAATAGACAAAATACCCCACTCCATTATGCGGTATTGAATGGTCACCTAGACGTGATTAGCTTTTTTATTGAAAAAGAGGCTAAAGTAGATGAGGTAAATAATGAAGGTAAATCAGCGTGTTTTTATATAAAAGAGCAGATGGAAAGAAACAGGAGAAATCAGCAGGTATATGAAAAATATCAAGAAATTTTACAGACCATTTTAACAAATACTTTTGATAGCGGTGATTTGGAAGCCTTTAAAAAAATAGTTGCATATGGTGCAAATCCATCAGGTTTTGTTGGTGATCAAACTAAAGAAAGAACATATTTGCATTATGCGGCATATAGTGGAAGCATGAGTTTTGTCCGGTATTTTTGCGATGAACATACGATGACTATAGATATGAAAGATAATAGGCAAAATACCCCACTCCATTATGCGGTGCATCAGGATAAGCTCGATGTAATTAGCTTTCTTATTGAAAAAGGGGCTAATGTTGATGAGGTAAATGATCAAGGAAAATCAGTTTGCTTTTATATAAAAGAGCAGATGAAAAAAAATAAGGGAAAGCAGGAGGAAGTATATAAAAAATATCAAGCAATTTTACAGATGATTTTAACAAAGGCTTTTTCAAAGTGTGATTTGGAAGCATTTAAAAAGATTGTTTCGTATGGTGCAAATCCATCAGGTTTTGTTGGTAATCAAACTAAAAAAAGAACATATCTTCATTGGGCGGTATGTAACGGAAATATGAAATTTGTAACATATTTGTGTGATGACCTTAGGGTGGATATAGATATAAAAGATTATAAACAAAATATGCCGCTCCATTATGCAGTGTTTTATAGGCATCTAGATATTATTCGTTTTCTTATTGAAAAAGGGGCTAAAGTGTATGAGGTCAATTATGAAGGAAAATCAGCTTGCCTTTATATTAAAGAGCAGATGGAAAGAAATAGGGAAAAACAGGAAGTATATAAAAAATATCAGGCAATTTTACAGATGATTTTGAGAAATGCTTTTTTCAAACGTGATCTTGAAACTTTTAAAGAGATAGTTTCGTATGGTGTAAACTCATTTGGCATTGTTGGTGATGAAACAAAAAAAAGAACGTATCTTCATTTGGCGGCAGGTCGTGGGTACGTGGAATTTGTACAGTACTTGTGTGATGATCTTGGTTTGGATATACATATAAAAGATTATAAACAAAACACCCCGCTTCATCATGCAGTGTTTAACGGGCATCTAGATGTGCTTAGTTACCTTATTGCAAGAGGGGCTAAGGTGTATGAAGCAAATAGTGCAGGAGAGGCTGCTTATTCTTACATTAAAGAGCAGATGGCAAAAAATGAGAAAAAGCAAGAAGTATATAAAAAATATCAAACTATTTTGTATGAGATTGAAAAACAAGATGATATGGATGTTTTGATTTCAGGAAGGTTTGCATGTGCGAAAGCATCCTTAACAACTGCTTGTTATTATATGGATTTTCCTTTAATTTGTCACCTTGTTGAGCATTTACACCGGGATGTAAATGAAAAAAGGTATGAATTGATTGACTATTCTGGAGGAGAGTCATTTACGTATCCATTGCATGAGGTCATAAAAGGATTTTGCTCCAATGAGTATCGCCAAGATCGTGTATCTGAACAGGTTCCTTTTGGGCAATTGTCGACTGGGACGTATTCTATAAATATGAGAGGGGGAAGAACGCCAAGGTTTAGGTTGCAAGAGATATGTTGTTATTTACTTTCTAAGGGTGCCAATATAAACGTGAAAGATGACCAAGGGAATACGGCTTTACATTATGCTGTATTGTTTGATGATTTAAAATTAGCGACCTTTTTGGTTGAGACTTGTAACGCAAATGTGAATGTTGTTAATGCGAATGGGTTGGCTCCTATCGCAATGGCATTACAGAAGGAAAAAAAGAATATTATTGCTTATTTTGCATCTAAAAAAGCAAACGGTATTTCTCCGTTACACGTTGCATGCTATATGGGCAATATCGGGGAGGTGAGAAATATTCTTAATGAAAATGGCGAACTTCTTAATAAAAAGGATGGATTTTTTGGTTTTTCCCCATTGCACTTAGCTGTCTACAAAGGGCATTTTGATATCGTGAAATTATTGGTCGGGCACGATAACGCTGAAGTAAATAGTATCAATATACAAGGATATGCTCCATATGATATATGTGTTGCATTGCGATCTGGAAGGAACCATGGAGATTATCTTAATGAGATGCTATTGTACAATGAAAAAGAATTGCTCTATGAGGATTTAATTAAAATAAAAGAAAATGATCAAGAAAAGCTTGAGAAAAAGCGTCAAGAAATAAGTGTAATAAAGGAAAAAATAAAAAAAGAAACACAAGAAATGCAAGAGCATGATGTATACGAAAATATAAGACGTTTTCTTGCGAGCTATGGAGCTCGTTCCTATACAGTGTTTGAGCAAGATACTATGTTGTATCCAGTAGGGTTGGATACTTTTATTAGGAAAAAAGTACAAGAACAGGAGCTTAACTTTTTTCAAGAGACGATAGGTTATAAAGATAAGGTTTGTGCGAGTGATAGCGACTTTGATTGTTAAATTGATTTTGAAAATATAGTGGGTTTTATTAGGGTGATACTATGAAAATATTTAGATTAATTATATTATTTGGAGCTTTTTTGGTTCTCGGAAATAGTTCTTTATCTTTTGCTATGAAAAAACAAGAGAAGAAAGTGAAAAAAAAGTTGCGAACGGGGAAAAAACGTAAAAAACATCCAACGAAAAGTAGTCAACAAAAAAAGAAGCGTAAGACATCTTTGGTGGATATTGGTAGTCGGCAAGAAAAGGTTCCGTCGAGATTAAGCAATAGCAGATTAAAGAGTTCATGTAAAACTAATAAGCAGCTGAACATTGAAAAAAGAGAACAAAAGAAGATGGTATTGCCGCCACCACCTCCTCCACCAGCCCAAACATTTAATACTCGGTCTGCGGTGATGATACAAAAACAGCTTAAGCAAAAAGAACTTGACAAAAAGCTTGGTGGGGCATGTGTAAGTAGAAGCTTGCAAAATTTTAAGCTATTTGAAGAAAAGGGTGGCAATGTTTTAGCGATTGATACTCAAGGAGGAAGTTTATTACATGTAGCGACGGTCAATGGATCTCTGGAGATCATGCGATATCTTATAGAAAAGAAATCTTTTAGTGTAAGAGTCAAGGATTTCCAAGGAAATACCCCTCTTCATTCGGCGGCTTTTTTTGGTCAGTTGGATGCGTTCAAGTATCTTGTTGCACAAGGGGCATTGATAGATGAAATAAACCAAGGAGGGCGTACTCCTGGGTATTATGCTGAAAAAAAAGGTTATAAAGAGATTGTTGATTATATTGCCTTTTATAAAAAGCGTGTAGTCCTTTCTAATATTTGTTTAAAAAAAGAGCTAAAAAAAGAGGATCTTGAGGCATTTAAAGTATTAAGTGCACAAGAAGGTATTGATTTGCATCATAAGGATTGTAACAATAAAACGATTATGCACGTTGCGGCACAAGGTGGCCATGTATCTATTTTGGCGTATTTAATTGAAGAAAAAGAGTTTGATATTCATGCTGAAGACGAACAAGGCAGTACGCTTTTACACTTTGCAGTGTTTTATGGGAACCTAGAGGCTGTGCGGTATCTTATTTCAAAAGGTGCCTTAATGCACAAAAAAAATAACAAAGATATTACTCCTTATTATTTAGCGAAAGCATCTGCTACTAATTATAATTCAAGAAAGCATTGGGCTGTTGTCGAGTATCTAGAAACGTTTGATGGTAATGATGTCCTTGCGAAATTTGGAGTGTATGTTTCTAAATTGCATTATGCTTGCTATAAATTATGGCTTCCTATTATTAAGTATTTGATAGAGGAAAAGGCAAGAAGGGTAAATGAGTTTGCAAAAGTACGTTGTGAGGCGTTGGGTTCAAATACTATTGCTCCCTTGCACGCTGCTGTAGAAGGATTTTTGTTAGAGTTTGAAGATGAGTATGATGATAAAGTAGAAAGGATACAAAGCAATGAAACCCAAGGTGGTTGTGTTAATCTACGGATAAACCAAGCACAGTATAAAGAAAGCCAAAAAAAGGCTAAGATGAAGGTTTTATTGGAAGTTGTTTCTTATTTAATTTCAAAAGGAGCTGATGTTAATGCTAAAGATGTTTTAGGGAACACCGTTTTACATTATGCTATATTATATGGATATTGGGACCTGGTAGAGCATTTAGTTCAGCAATGTAGTGCTGATAGTAACATCAAGAATGATGCAGGGCTAAGTCCTATGGCAATATGTTTTAAAAAAGAAAATATGGATCGGGTACATTATTTTATAACACATGGTGCGCAAGGAATAACGAATTTGCATATTGTATGTTATAACGGTGATCTTGAACAAGTAAAGAATCTTATAAGACCTCATAGTATGGGAAAAATGAAAGAAATGATTAATGATACGGATTCATTTTTTGGTTTTTCACCATTACACCTTGCGGTATATAGCGGCAATATTAAGCTTATCGAGGCATTGCTTTCATTCGGTGCTGATGTTAACAAGGTCAATTGCCAGGGATATACCTCTCTGGATATCTGTTTGGCTTTGTTTCCACCACTATCTGTTCATCATGATTTGGAAAGACAATTTGAATGGTTAGATGGTAAAAAGGCTCCAAAGGGTAAATATGAAAAAATAAGAAAACTTTTGATGAAGCATGGTGGTGAAACAAATAGATTATTTAGCGATGAGTATGTGCTTTGTGATGAGAAATCTAAAATAGAATTAGCGGCATTTGCTGAAAATAGAACGATTCCTCACGAAGAACAGGATCCTGCATTACAATTAATGGCTTTGAATGGTGATATGGTTGCGTTTTTGGATAAAGATTTTAGAGTATAATTTTTTATATGGTTGCATTGAGTAAATATATAAAGAGATTCTCTTGTTGTTAGTTATATGAACGACAATAAGAGAATCTCTTTTTTTGTGCTAACGATCATTTTTATACTAGTCTTTGAAAGATTTTGATACATTTTATTTGTATTGTATGCTGACAAAATTATATTTTGGGTATGTTGAGTAAAGGAGTTATTATGAAAAAAGGAGTATTGCATATCTTATCACTTTTTATATTTTGTATATGTTTAATGACGAGAACATATGCAACGGTTGATTGCTTACAGTCAGATGGTAATAGTTCTTATCGTATTATGCGAAATACAACATTCGTAGGCGTTGGAGCATTTTTTTGTGTAACCATGTATGCGCTGTATACATATATTGATTTTGAAAATTTTTGGGGCCAAGAAACCGACGATAATGATGACCTGCAAGATGCTCCAGAACCTCCACCCTTGGGTTTATACTTTGTAAAAAGGGATAACTCCAAAAATGAAGAAGAGATAAAAAAAATAAATAAACAATTTGTTGATTTTTGTATGCAGGGTGATTTGGAAAGAATCAAGCCTCTTGTAGAGGAAGGTGCGGATATTAACTGTGTTAATCGATTTAAAAATACGCCACTCCATATAGCTTCATGTGAAGGCCATCATGATGTCGTTGATTATTTACTTGTAAAAAAAGCGAATACAGTAATAAGAAATCAAGATGGTTTTACGCCAATTGCATTTTGTATAATGATGGGCTATTGTAGCAATAATTTGGCGATATTCAAGCGGTTAGCCCGAGATTGTGATCTTTCTTTAACATATGGGCAAGAAGAGAATACGTTGCTTCAGCTTGCTGCAAGCGTACAAAAAATCGATATTGTAAAATATCTTATTGAAGAGGCAAATGTATCGTATATAAAAGAGAAAAACAATATTGGCCATACGGCATATGACATTGCAAAATCTCTCAATCCTCAAGGTGATGTTACAAAATATTTAGAGCAGTTTGTATAATTAAAATTGTGGTACATATCCTTTAATGAATTGAAGAAGATCATTGTTGTAGATATAGTTTCTTGGTAACAACTTTTTTACAAGTTTGTTGTAGTATACTTCTTTTGAGTCGCCATCTCCACCCGCAATATAGATAAAACCCTTAATATGTTTGTTAAATCGAGGAGTTATTTTGAGATGGTATCGCTTTAGATTGTCACGGAAATTTGTTTCAAGGGTATTTATTGCATCAGTGAGTAGATTAATTTTTTTGAAAGGAATGAGGGCGAAATAGACTGTAATAATAGGAACGGGGTTTTCAGGTGCCTTATTTGTTTCATATGAATAATAATTATCGCCTGGAAGAATCTTGGATGTGACTTTGAAGGATTCGATATATTTTAATTGTGGTTTTGTTTCTAACAAGTTAAGGAATGAGTTTGTGAATGGCACTATATATTCCGGCTTAATTTGCAGATGTATCTTAAATCTATATGCTAAGCCTTTTATTGCCTCATCTTGCATGTTTTGAAAATCTTGCTTTTGTGTCAAATTCTTCTTTTGAAGAAAAGTGTTAAGTTCTGGAATATTACATGGGCCATTGATAGGAGTAATGTTATTCTCGAGATCTATAAATGCCAGAGCTTGAGAGATATCTATTATATGTATTTTTTTCCCAAATAGGTTAATTTTGATGTCATGTCTTGCCCAGTTAACAAGATTTTTATATCTACCGGTAGATAACATTTCTAAAAATGGAGCCTTTTCTTTGGTATAGGGAATCTGTTTTCTTTTTTTTCTGTCAAATTTTATCCACCGATGACTCATCGGATAGATGTGGAAACTATTGCTTTTTATTTTGTTTAAAATTTTTAAATCTTTGTTAATTACTAGAAAAAGTTTCAATTTTTTTTCTAGCAATGATATTTTTTCATACAGATCTTTTGAGATTTTATATTTTTTTAGGAGCTTTATACTTTTAATGATAGTATCAATTTTTGAAAAAGAATGGTTGTAATGGTCTATATATCTCAGGTAAGCTGTTAGTAGATAATGTATCTCTTTGAATTCAGATAATTGTAAATCTATTTTCTTTTCTATTACTGGAAATTCTTTAGATAAGGTCTTTAGGTCTTTGCAAATATTCTCGTATTGGAACTTTTTTTTAATATATCCAGGATCCTCTTTTATTTTTATAAATATTTTTTCCAGAACTGCAATTAGTTTATTTTCAATATTTATTTTTAAAATATTTTGGTTGTTTGGCGTTGCATTTGTGAATAATGGAAGAAGGTTTTGGATAGTTGTAAGATCTTCCTTAAGTTTCTCCAGCTTTTTTAAAGGATCTTTATGTGATGTATTCAGATAAACTTGAGGCTTTAGCGTCAAGAGCTTCACATTATCTAAAGAAAATGAGGTAAGAGCGGTATAATTTTTGTTATCTTTTTTTGAAAAAATACTGGTGATAAGTAGGCCACGTTCTTTATCTTTATCATAGTGGCCAACTTGTGGAATAAGATGTGACCATGTATTTGCACTTTTTCGAGCAAACCAAAGATATTGTTTGGTATTATCAAATGGAATAAGAGTTGTTTCATTTGCTTGTAGTTCTTTTTTTAAACCCACACCTTTCCAGCTGTATTTAGAGTCACTTTTACTGAGTCCCACCATTGCAGGTTCATTATATGTATTTATAACGAACCAATACCAGTTGTTTGCATCCGTTTTGATCCATATATTGAGACAGCATATAAAAAGTACACTTAATGCTACATTTTTATTCTTCATTAGGTATTATCCTTTATTTTGGAAAAAGCTATGCTTTTTCTATTATACCATATTTTGTCTCATATGTATTTGGACCAGAGTAGATTAGAATATAGATTAATTAAAATCTATTTTTCCCGGGTTTTTCCAATATGTTTTTGTACAATAAAGGGCAACTACAGGTAGATCAAGGCCTTTTCTTTGTACCCACAGTAGGAATGGCTTATTAATGAGTAATTCTTTTTTAATTATAGCCATACTCTTGATTAATAAGATGGCAGCTGCCTGTGCCTTTGCCCCTTCTTCATTCATCTGGTATTTCACTTTTAAAAATGCTTTGGCTATCGGTCCCATACCATCAAAATAAGAAATATCAGGTTCTGCTTCATAATCAACCATTGGGAAGGTAACCGATTTATATTCCGATCTTTTTTCCCAGGTACTATAATTTTTCATAAGACCTTTTACGCGTTTAATGATTTGTATGTTATTGTATTGCTTATCATTTTCCATGGTGATATAGACCTTATCATCCGTTTTTGTTTCAAGCTCTACAATTAGTTGTTTGTCTTTAGTTTCATATATGGTGAATTTGTGTTTATTTGCATCCATTTGTACGGCGTCATATATGATCTCTTTTTTGTCTGTTATTTTTGTTTTTACTCCTTTTTTCTTCCATTGTATTAGCACTTTTAAGATAGCAACGATAGCCGGTGGTTTCACCATATCTGTAAATGTTTTACCAAATCCATCGTCTATCAGTATCTGTTTTACCTTTGCAGCCGTTGCTTGGTTTAATACCCAAAATCCGCGTAATTCTTTTGGTAAGAACTTGGTAATGTCCATCCCTGGAATTTTTTGGAGAGGTGCCTTATCCGTAAAATAGGTTTTGTAATTAGTTGGCCCTAAGGTTGTGATGAAGAATGCTTTTTGTTCATCCGTTCGGGGGTAAAATTCTGGGTTCTTTCTTATTTTTTCAAATGCTTTCAAGAGGGCGTATGGTGCTGCGGCTGATTGGCTTATTTTTTTTTTTTTGAGGGTTTGAACGTAGTAGTTTTTTTGGATTTTATTTTTAACCAGCGGTGCATTACTACATAATACAAAGACAATGCTGTGATAATTGCTAGGACAATTAAAATAATTGGATTTTTTTCCATTTTTTGCTCTCCTGATTTTTGCCAGCTTAGCTGGTCGTGAAATTCTTTTTTATAGTATATCTATCTTAGTTGTAACAAAAAAACAAAAACATGTTTTTTTATATGTATATTATTGATTTTTACCTAAGAAGAGCCTATTTGGGCTAAACGTTTTTGTATTTTTGTTGTATCTTGTGGGGGTTAGGTTTGGGGTTAAACTCTACTATTTGGGAAAAAAAGATGAAAGATTTAGTTTTTAGAAAATATGATATTCGTGGTAAAATTGGTTCAGAAATTGATATTGATAGAATGTATGATCTTGGGCGAGCGCTAGCCTATTATTTTATGGAGAAAAATCCTGACGTGCAACGCGTGGCTATCGGTATGGACGGCAGAACTCATTCGCCCATTATAAAATCACATCTGTGCCAGGCGCTGACTGATAGTGGTCTAGATGTTGTATTTGTTGGGGTTTGTACGTCTCCGGTTTTATATTATACCTTGTTTACCAAGTCGTTTGATGCAGGGCTTATGGTAACCGCATCCCACAATCCAAAAGAGTATAATGGAATAAAAATTTGCTTTAATAAAAAGATGATCTGGGGTGATGAGGTACAAAAGATAAAAGACATTTTTAAGGCGGGTAAAAAGATAGACTCAGATGAGATTGGGAGCTACGCTGAAGAAGCAATGATTGACCCATATATTGATTTTATAAAAGATAAGTTTCCTCTCTTGGTTGGGATGGAGTTGTCTGCTGTGGCCGATTGTGCAAATGGGGCTGCCGGAACGGTAATGCCAAAATTGATTGAAAAAATGGAATGGAAAAAGGTAAAGCTGTTATTTGAAGAAGTTGATGGGGATTATCCAAATCATGAGGCTGATCCAGTTGAGCCAGAGAATATGCGCTTTGTGAAAGATGCATTGGCACATACCGATGCGCAGGTTGGTGTTGGATTTGATGGTGATTGTGATCGTATGGCACCTATGACCAAAGATGGGCAATTAATTTCTGGTGACAAGTTGTTGGCAATCTATTCACAACCCTTGTTGCAAAAAAATCCAGGAACCGCGATTGTATTTGATGTAAAAGCATCCCAGGGATTGGTTGATTTGGTAAACCAGTGGGGGGGCAAGCCAGTTATGTCGCCGTCAGGTCATTCAATTGTAAAAAAACTTATGGCAGAGCATGGTTCACTTTTGGGTGGGGAGTTAAGTTGTCACTTTTTCTTTGCCGATCGCTATTTTGGGTATGACGATGGAGTTTATGCGATGATGCGTCTTTTTGAGATAATGCAAGAGACCGGAAAAAGTTTGAAAGAATTGGCTTCAATGTTTCCACAAAAAATAATTTCACCAGAAATTAGGATGCAGTGTTCTGATGAAAAAAAGTTTGAAATTGTAGAAGATGTGAAATTGTTGTTTGCTAAAAGAGATGATGTTACATTAATTACAATAGACGGCATTAGAGTAGTTATGGAATATGGTTGGGGAATATTGCGAGTTTCAAATACGCAGCCGGTAGTAAGTATGCGTTTTGAGTCTGATACCCAATCTGGATTGCAAAAGGTGAAAGAGGATTTTTACCATGTGATGAAGCCCCATTTTGACAAAACCTTTTTGAAGGAGCAGATTGGGATTTAACCAGGAGAAAGGGAGCGTTGAGAAAAATAGGAATGCATTTACGGGTAGAATCGACATTGGTTGCCCTTATTGATCAAGCATTGAAAATTGGTGTCGATTTTTTCCAGTGTTTTTTAACACAAAAAACGATTGGTCGTGTTTTACCATTGGATAAAGAAGATGTGAAAGCGTTTCTCCAGTTGCGGCGTGAGCATTTTGAAAATGTGTATCTACATGTTTCATATTGGGTTAATCTTGCATCGGTTAAACCCAATTCGCATTATTTATTACGCCAGGAGCTGCGTCTTGCTAAAGAGCTTGAATTTACCCATGTACTGTTTCATGCAGGGTCAGCTAAAGGAGCCAAAAGAAAAATAGAGGGGATAGATGCTCTGGCTCGCATGGTAAATCGGTTGATTAAATATGAATCAGAAGTAAAAATTGTATTAGAAAATCTTGCGCAAGGGCCACCATCAGTTGGTGGTAGCTTTGGCGACTTTCGACTGCTTTTAGAAAAAATAGATAAACCAGAACGACTTTCTTTTTGTATTGATACCGGGCATGCGTATGCATACGGATATGATATTGCCAATGTCAAAATGCAAAATGAATTTATAGATCTAGTAGATAAATCGATTTCGCTTGATCGTGTTGCTTTGATTCATTTGAACAATACAATGGAAGAACTTGGTTCAAAGGTTGATCAGCATGAACGTCTTGCAGAAGGCAAAATAAGCCTTGATGCCTTAAAACATTTTATTTTCAATCCACGACTTTGTAATATTCCTTTGTTACTCGAACCGGTACCTATGCCGGAAGAAGAGTTGAAAAAAGAGTTTGATATGGTCGTTGGCTGGCAAAGGGATTTTGAGAAGGCAAAATGAAACCTTTTTATGTTTACATATTAGAATGTCGTGATGGCTCATATTATACTGGGCATACAGATGACATAGATAAAAGAATTTCTGAACATAATATGGGCAAAATAAGTGGGTATACCTCTAAGAGAAGACCTGTAAAAGTTGTATTTATTCAGACATTTGGCTCTCGATATGAAGCATTAGCCGCAGAAAGGCAAATAAAGGGATGGTTTCGAGCAAAAAAGAAAGCTTTAATTTGTGAAGATTGGGACTTGCTTCAATATTTGTCTAATTTGAAAAAATAATTTATGAATCAAGGAATAATTATGTTGATTCATTTTTGGGTTTATGAAGTTAAATAGGTGAAAAGAGATTAAAAAGTAGTTTATAAGGAGTTCGTATTCCTTCGACAAGCTCAGGACGAACGGGATGGGGTAGTTATTTGTTTTTTAATAAAGTTTGTCTTATTTTGTCAAGGTGAGGTTAAAATAATAACCAAAAAAAATAATTAAACTCCCCCGTTCGTCCTGAGCTTGTCGAAGGATATCGAACTCCTTATAAAAAAAGGAAGTAATTTTTGAGGAGTAAACAAATGATGAACATAGCAATAAATGGATTTGGTAGAATAGGAAGAACATTTTTACGCACCGTGTTGGAAGATAAAGAGACCGCGAAAAAAATTCATGTCGTTGCGATTAATGTAGGGCCAGCTGATCTAAAAACCGTAGCGCATATGTTCAAGTATGATACAATCATGGGCACATACCCAGGCAAAGTTTCTATCAAAAACAATGAACTGGATATTGATGATCATCGCATTACTATTATCAATGAATTAGATCCTAAAAAGATTGATTGGTATAAATTTTCAATTGATTGGGTGGTTGATTGTTCTGGAAAATTTACTGCTCGTAAAGATGCGATGAAACATATTGAATCTGGAGCAAAGCGAGTATTGATTTCCGCGCCAGCAAAAGATCCTGATGCTACCATTATTCCAGGAGTGAATGATTTTGAGTATAATTCAGATGATGACAAAATAGTTTCTTTGGGCAGCTGTACCAGTAACGCCATTATTCCGATGCTCAAGGTCTTGGATGATGCATTTACTGTTCTGCATGGTTTTATGACTACCATCCATGCATACACCAATACCCAAGTATTACTTGATGTTGAACGCAAAGATTTAAGAAAGGCGCGCGCTGCCGCGCTTAACATTATTCCTACGTCCACTGGAGCAGCAAAAGTAATTGGTGAAATTCTACCGAGTCTTAATGGTCTGATTGGTGCACAAGCAATCCGTGTGCCGATTGCAGCGGTTTCATTGATAGATTTTGTTTTTACGGCAGAAGAAAAAATATCGGCAGAAAAAATAAATGATGCGTTTACCTTTGCCTCTCGTGTAGAGCCACTCAAAGGTATTTTGGATATCTCTTTTGAGCCGTTGGTCTCCAGTGACTACATAGGCAACAATTTTTCAGTCACGGTTGACGGTTTGATGACGGACACAAAAGGGAACGTTGGCAAAGTTTTGGGCTGGTATGACAACGAGTGGGGCTACAGCGAACGGATGAAAGATTTTTTGTTGCAGTAAGGCCTTCCTTTTAATTTTGATAATCGGTAATAGCAATATTGATTATGTCGGAGATTGTTGTTCCTGTGAGCCTATCAGTATATATATTAGAAACACCGAAACCAAAATTTGTATCGTTGCCATAGGTGATATTTCTGATAATAAGATTTTTACTACTTGATCCCTCTATACCTACTCCACCTATGCCACCGGTACAATTGGTTGCTTCATTATTTTTTACAATACATTTTGATGTATCTGATATCCCTGATGCATATACTGCGGTGTCAACATTTTCACCAACGACAACGATGTTTTTTCCATCCGGAGACCAATCCCCTGCTTTTGCATTTCCCCCAGGAAAAATGCTAGTGTTTTGGCTTACAAGAATATCTGGATTTGAGGCTGTTGGGTCAAATTTGAATATTTCAATTGCATTTCCATCAGTTGTATCACCACATGACAATACATATTCGCCATTAGGTGAAAACCTTACACAGTTTGTGGGGGCTAAAGATGGATCACCTTCTAATTCGGTTACCGCGCCTCCTCCTGCATAAGAAAGAGCTAGAAGATTAGATCCGACAAAAGTTCCGCCAGTTGATGTTTCTCCTCCTACAATAAGGTAGTATGTTGGCCCTGAAAATTGTGGATTCCAATGGACAGAATTGAGGTTTACGCCTCCATTGATGATTTGACTTACTGCGGGAGCACCGATAACTCCTGCCGCAACACTAAATATTTCTAAATTAACACCTGTAAGGTTATCAAATACAATGGCGATATAATTATTATCAGGTGAAAAATTGATACAATTAATATTTGTTGCTCCTATTTGTGCATTTGGATTAGTGGCGGGGTCAGTTGTTCGAGTTAACGTGTCCGTGGTATCATCAAAACTCCAAATATAAATTGTTCCTATTGGTGTAGTTGCTGTTTGTGGGTACACAATCGGGGTATCTTGATCGCCGGTTCCTCCAGCTAGATAGTTACCAGTAGAGTCCCAAGTTAAACAATTTAACGAGCGAAGGACAATTGTGTCTGCAGCTACAAGAGTTAAAGGAGTTGCTAAGCTCGGGTCAAATTTAAATACATATAGTTCCCAGCCGTAAGTGATTTTAATACCTACAGCTAAATATTCTCCGTCGGGGCGCCATGCGAGTGACATTATATCCCCATTATTAGGTAGTGTTTCTGGAAACAATTCATCTTCTGGCCTTGCAGACGTAAAAAAAGATAATCCACAATCATAATTATATATTCTCAATTGGCTACTACTAGGAACATAATCATATCCGACAGCGATGTAGTTTATATTTCCTGGATACCAATCGACTATATTCGCGCTCGGTTTGGCTTCCCATTTTGTAGATGCAATTGCAAAAATATCATCTTCCCAAGTAGTAGTTTCAGTTGTTAAAAAGTTTAATAATATTCCATATGCGGTTCCACTTGTGCCTGATATTATTGATTCATTTGCTATACAATTAACAATTTCACTTTCTTTTTCTCCAGCATGTAAATAAAATCCTATAATATTAATACCACAGAAATTTCCTTCTTTGGTCATAGCATTTGCGAGGCATTCAGTGAAAATGTTGCCAGAGCCACTTCCGGAAGAAAATCCAGCAACTATTTCCGTAGGGTCTTCTGTCGTTGTTTCTAAGGCTTTACAGAGATAAAAATGATTTAACTCACTATTTAGTAATTCAAATCCTCGTAATGCACTGTTGTAGACGGTGCAATCTTCAAAGACGCATTTGATTGCATAATTGAGAGAGATTCCTTTGTTGTTTTCAAATAAATAGCATTTGTTGAATTTACATGCCTTAATATTGTCTGATGCAGATCCATCCAAATGGATACCAATATTGAAGTCTGAGATGCGTACATCCTCGACGCGGACCATGCTTGCACCTTCGTTTATTACAAGCCCACTTGAACTACTCGTATCTTTTCCTACACCTTTGAGTGATCCATTTTTTATGGTGATATCATATTGTCCGTCATTGATTGCAATTGGTGTCCCTGTTCCGGTAGTATCATAAACAGTGTACCCATTGAGATCTACAGCTACCGAGTCAGCTTCAATGACTATTGATTCATCTTCAAGGCTTTTGCCTAAAATGTAAAGGCCTGAATTGGTCAAGACCGTATCGGATAAAATAACTTCTCCAATAGACCAACGGATTTCATCAAGGGTATCAGCAAGTTTTTTTTCCATGCAAAGTATATTGGTGTAACGTATGCCTTGCTCGCAGTGTCCACCCACATCAATAATTTTTTTTCTGTCACTCATGCTTTCACAAAAATTTTGTGTATTTATCAATATGATACATGTGGCTATTACTATTTTTTTAAGTATATGTTTATTCACATTTTTTCCTTTTTATCCATCATATGCTTGCACAGATATATTTTCTGTTCTACCTGGTTCACCCGTTAATCGTCCAATAAATTTGTTAAATATCCCATCGCTAAAGTTGATATCATTTGCGTATGCAATATTTCTGATGATTAAATTCTCTCCACTTGCCGCTTGCGCACCAATACCACAGAGTCCTCCCGTGCAATTTGTGAATTCGCTATTTTTGATAGCACATTTTGACGGTGGATCAGAGGCTAGGAAAATAGATACCTCAGGGTTATCATCTCCAACAACGCCAATATAGCGCCCACTAGGAGACCAGACCCCTTGATTTACCTCCTCATCGTGACTAGCTTCTATTGGTGTTAGAAGTTGCGATCCATCAAAGGGGAAAATGCTTATTTCATTATTAGAACTATTTTCTTCTCCGCAAGCTAATACAGATTTTCCGTTTGGGGCCCATTGGACTGATGAAACATCAGCACCGTGATCTGCAATGTTTATGGATGAAACAGTGGTATCTCCATTATATTCAACAACTTGTACACTTTGATTTGAAGATTGATCTCCGCCAACTGCCAATAAATACTTTGCGTTGCATGCAATTGGTGAAAAATCAACTGATTGAAGATCTCCTCCATATAGGGTTTCGTTAACTTGGGAGTCTAGCACTTCGGTATTCGTAGTCCCAGATGGATTAAATTTAAATACTTCTAGATCAGTTGAGTAAACGGCGGCTAAGAATGTGTCATCTGGAGAAAAAGATACACCTGTAACAGATGATCCTTGTGTCAGAGTACTTCTAATTATAAGGTTGTTGTTGTTGAATTCCCCAAGTTTTATTTGGGGGACTGTATTATTATTTGAAATTGGCACATCTAAACCTGCGGCTAAATAATTATCATCATGTGACCAGACTAAACTGTAGACGTATGGTGATGTTCTTCTAGCACTGTCGACAAAAGTTGTTAAAGGGGAAGGGCCTAAGGTTCCTGTAGAAGTGTCAAATTCATAAATATAAATTCTGAGAAAGTCCAATTGTCCACGAGGTTGTAGTTCATATGCTCCAACGGCTAAATATGAGCCCTTATGAGACCAGGCAAGCGCTGTTATGATGTTTCCAGTGTCTTGTTGATCTGTTGTTACTAATTGTAAGCCTGTAGTTTGATTAAACGTATATACACTGAGGGTACTGAGTCCTGCTGATGATGCTCCAATTGCTAAAAATTTTGATTCAGGGGACCAGGCGATAGCATTGATATCATCAGTGATATTGTTTAGTGATGTAGCAAGTGTTAATGAATCATTCAAAGTAAAATCAAATTGGACACCGTAGCCGTTGCCTGTTCCAGAAATCGTAATATCATTGACAATGCAATTAACAATTTCAGATTTTTGTTCAGCTTCTTTATCATCGTTTGGGCCAAAGTAAAAGCCGGTGGCGTTATAATCAAAGTGGCTTTCTTCTTTTGACATACCGTTGACTGTACATTCGTTGAAAATATTGGCTTGGCCGCCGACAGATGAGAAACCAAATATGCCAATTTCCGGGTCATCATTGGTTGTTTCCAACACATTACAATGATGAAAATAATTAAGTTCACTGTTTTGTAGTTCAAATCCATATTTGGTACAGTTAAATGCATTACAATTGTCAAATACGCATTTGTAGGTATAATTAAGTTTTACTGCTTTCGCATGTTCTTTTAGCATACAGTTTTTACATTTGCATGCCTTGATGGTACCGGTTTGATTACCATCCAAGTAAATGCCAGTATTAAAATTACTCAGTTGCAGATCTTGTAGCAAGACAAGGCTTGAGTTGGGGTTGAGTAATATGCCAATTCCTGTACTATCTTCTACACTTTTGAGTGATCCATTTTTAATCACAATATCCTGGTGACCGTCCTCAATGATTATCGCGGTAGCAGTTCCGGTGCTATCATAAATCTGGTAGCCGTTTAAATCTACGTAGACCGCGTCAGCATCAATGGAGATGAATTCATCCTCAAGTCCTTTGCCAAGCACATAAAAACCAGAGTCGGTGATGTTAGTTCCCGTTAAAATCACTTCACCTTTTGACCAACGTACTTCATCTAAGGAATTTGCTTCACTTTTAAAAAGGGGCAAAATGCGGTTGAAGGCAGAGGCGTTTGAAAACAGTTTTGCATCAGTATTGTGATAGTTTATTGCTATAATGAGTACTATTGCAATTAAAAAAATAATTCTTTCTCTTTTTTTCATTATTTCCTCTTTAATCTTCATACGGAGGAATTGATATGTTTTCTAAGAGATTTGGCGAACCAAGGAGCCCTCCGCGATATTGGTTATAGACCCCTTCACTAAAGTTAATATCATTTTCATAGCCGATATTTTTGATAATCATATTGTTTCCACTAGATCCTTCAAGGCCGATGCTAGCCAGGCCACCAGAGCAATTAATGACTTCATTATTTTTAATAATACACTTAGTTGGGGCATTGCCAACTTCAAATACATTAACAGCAATGTCTGATCCTTGATCTCCTGCAACAACTATGTGTCGACCTCCAAGTGCCCAGGCGCATGATCGCGCAGTATCTTCACTTGTAAAATTGCCTATGGCAGCATTTGTTATTGTTTGTGCCGTGGCATCAAATTGTACGATTTCTATTTGATCGCTGGAAGCTCCTCCACAGGCCAATATGTTTTTTCCATTCGGAGACCATTGGAGTGATTGTATTGTTTGTCCGTTTAATGCTTCATATGTAGCAATAGAAGTGAGGGCGGTTAAACCGGTGCCTCCATTATACTGAAAAATTTCCATGTTAGTATTGGTGTCGACTGTTCCACCTACCACAAGAAAGTAGGTTCCATTACATGCGATAGGGCACCAGTCAACACTGTTTAAATCGCCACCATAGGTTGAAGGAGAGGTTGCATCATTTATGGTAACTTCTGTGACGAGTTCAGATCCAGCACTAAGGGGATTAAAGCGATATATTCTAAGGTTTGTTCCATATGTGACTGCGATAAAATTTCCATCAGGAGAAAATGATACAACTTCAACTGCAGTTGAAGGTTCTGCGTCTGAATCTATTAAGGTGAGTCCTGTGGTTTCATCAAATGAATAAAGATCTACTTCATCTCCTCCTCCACTTGTAATTCCTAAAACAAGGTATTTATTGCTTGGATGCCAATCTATTGAGAGAACGTTTCCTCCAACTTGTGGCGATGGTTGTATGGGCGTGCCAAAAAAGCTTGTCGCAGGCAGCGTTGGGTCAAAGGGGTATATGTATAGATCTCCTCCCGCTGTACCTGCTGCTATATGTTTACCGTGGGGCGAAAAGGCAACAGATAAAATATTTGTAGAATCGGCATCTGCACTTGCAAACAGTAAAGGTGTTTCATCTTCGTAGCTATAAACTATAAGTGAATCAACTAATCCATCATCGTAGCCTACTGCGAAAAATTTAGATTCTCCTGACCAATCGGTAGCATTTGCATCTAGGGTTGTGTTAAGTGGATTGGCTGCTGTTGCGATAGGGTTTGCTAATACGTCATATTCATTTGTATCTCTTAAGACCATATCAAGGTGAATTCCATATGCATTGCCTGATCCGGTTAATACCGTAGATTTACTTGCAATACAATTATAAATTTCTGATTTGGTTTCTCCTGCTTCATTTGTTTTTCCTTGGAACAGAAATCCGGTTGCATTATAGCCAAAATTTCCATCTGTTTTTTCTGATCCATTGCTAATGCATTCAATAAATATATTGGCTTGGCCACTAGTTGAAGAAAACCCGATGGCATCTGCTTCTTCCTCACCATTTTTTGTCTCTAATGCTTTGCATTGATAAAAGTAATTGAATTTACTGTTACTCAGATCAAATCCTGCTTCAACACAGTTTAAGGCTTCAGTATTTTCAAACGTACTTTTTAGTGTATGTTCAAGTACGGCGCCTTTGGTATTGCAATGTAAAATGGTATTTTTTACATAACAACTTCGGATAGAATTTGTTGATATGCCTTCAAAAAAAATTCCTTTTTCAAAGCCGTATATATTCATATCTTGTATAAGAACCAATTCGGCTCCTTCTTCAACCAAGACGCCAATGTCTCCCTTGGCGTCACAGTTTCCGCGAGCAGAACCATTTTTTATAACAATATTATTTTGATTTTCTTTAACCGTTATAGCTGTACCACTAGAGACTACTTCATATCCATTTAGATCTAAGACTACATCATCAGATTCTACTTCAACTGATCCTATATCTTTACCTAGTACATAGAGACCTGATGTTGTAAGACGAGTGTCCGTTAATATAATTTCTCCAATGGTCCATCTTACTTCATCTTGGGTATCGGCTAATTTTTTTTCAATACATAAAATTCGGTTATAGCAATTGCTGTCTACGTCTATTATTTTTTTATTCAGGATATGAGGGGAATGTAAAAGTAATATGAGCGTGAGGAGTAGCTTTATTTTTTTTCTTACATAATGATAGATATGTTTCATTTTTTCCTTTTTTTTCCTTTATGTGTTTAAGAAAAAGCAATGTTTTCTGTGCAACAATGAAAGTTTAGGTTACTTACGCAAAAATCTCCTATTATTGTACTTGTTGTTAATCCATCAAAAAATATTCCTTTTTCAAATCCATATATGCATATATTTTTTATTTTAATTAGATTGGTTTCTTTTCCAATTAAGATGCCCGCATTTCCTTTGTTATCACAATCTGCTTTGATGCATCCATTTGTAATAATGATATTTTGTGCATATTCATTTACTTTTATTGCAGTTGTAGTTGAAAGAACTGCATATTTATTTAAATCTAGAGTTACATTATCTGCATCTATTTCTATGTTTTCTACATTGTTATCAAGCTTGTATGTGCCAGGATTAGTGATTATTGTATTATTTACGATGCTAATTCCACTTTTTATTGTTTTTTGTGATATGTTAGTAGTCGTTTTACTGAAAATATTGCATGTGTAAAAAAATAACAAAAGCAGTGTGAGCTGTATTCTTTTTTTATTACCATATAGATAATCTTTTTTCATTATTCTTTCCTTTTTTTCTTTATTTATATTTTTTACCTCATTTTTTTATTAATCTTCATACGGAGGAACGGATATATTTTCTATGTTAGTTGGGTTTCCATTTAGACCACCCATAAATTGATTAAATACGCCATCACTAAAGTTTATGTGATTCTCATATCCAATGTTTCTGATAATCATGTTGTTTCCGCTTGATCCTTCAAGGCCAATACCTGCAAGGCCGCCGGTACAATTGATAACTTCATTATTTTTTATTGCGCAATTGGTTGGGCCATTGCCAACTTCAAAAAGATCAAGAGTATCAAGTGTGCCTGTGTTATTCCCTGCAACCGCAACGTATAATCCACTTAGTGACCAGACGCATGAATTCGCAGTGCTTTCTCCAGAAAAATCACCCGTATCTTTACTTGTTACTGTTTCTGCTGTCGCATCAAATTGCAGGATTTCTATTTGGTCGGTTGTGCCTGTTCCACATACCAAGAGATATTTTCCATTGGGAGACCACTGAAGCGATCGGATGTCTTCTCCAGCTATTGCTTGATCTTTAACAATAGACGCTATGGTTGTGCCATCAAAAGAAACGGTTTCAATATTGTCTGTCCCGTCATCATCTCCTCCTATGGCAAGATAATATAATCCATTACAAGCTATAGGGCACCAGTCAACAGTATATAATTGGTCAACACCCGCAAAGGTCTGTACAGGAGTAAGTCTTGTTGCATTAGTTGCTGCAAGGTAGCTAAAGCTATATATTTCTAGTGTAGAACCATAGACTGCTGCTATGTATTTGCCATCGGGAGAAAATGCAACGCTTCTCACCTCTGTGGCAGGTGAATCTGTAGCAAAGGCAGGACTTACTAAGTTAGTGTCATCAAATTCCCAGATTTGTACTTCATTTGTGGCTCCGTCATCTAAACCGATAACAATATACCTACTATTAGGGTGCCAGTCGATACTATTTACACTGTCGCCAACATCCTCATTGGCAGCTGCTGTTAAGATAGTTGCAGTTGCTTGTGTGGGGTCAAATGGGTATACATATAAATCATTACCTGTTGTTCCAGCGGCAATATATTTTGCATTTGGAGAAAAGGCAACTGATAAAATATCTGTAGTATCAGCGTTTGCAGCTGCAAAAAGTGTAAGTGTTGTATTATCTGAATATTTATAAATTCGTAGTGCATTATCATCTCCTCCGATATCACCTGCTTCATATCCGACGGCTACAAATAGGGATTCTCCTGACCAATCAACGCTATTTCCATTCATTGTTCCCCAGTTGATTGATGCAGTTGGTGAAGATAAAACGTCATATTGAGCGGTATTCCTTAAGACCATATCAAGATGGATGCCATATCCGTTTCCTAAGCCTGCACCGGTTGATTTGCTTGCAATACAATTATATATTTCTGATTTGGTTTCTCCTGCTTGGGTCGAGGTTCCTTTGAATGAAAAGCCGGTAGCTTTATAGCAAAAATCACTATCAGTTTTCTCGGATCCATTGCTTATGCATTCAATAAATATGTTTCCTTCGCCACTAGTAGCAGAAAATCCTATTGCATGTTCTTCGGGGTCATCATTTTTTGTTTCTAATGCATTGCATTTATAGAAATAATTAAACTTACTATTGGCAAGTTCGTATCCTGCTTGGATGCAGTTGAATGCTTCGTCATATTCAAAGGTGCTTTTGATTGTGTATTCGAGTACAATCCCTTTGGTGTCACAATGTAAGTTGGTATTTCTCACATCGCAGCTGCGGATATTATTGCTATCAGTACCTTCAAAGTATATTCCTTTTTCAAAGCCATAGATGTTCATATCTCTTATTTGGACAAATTCTGCTCCTTCTGAAATTAAGATGCCAGTTTCTCCTTTGTTTTCACAAGAGCCACGTACAGAACCATTTTTTATGACAACGTTTTTTTGGCCAGAGAGAACAGTTATTGCCGTTTCATCTGATGCTACTTCGTAATTATTTAAATCTAAGACAACATCATCGGCGTCTATCTCTATGGTTTCTACATCCTTGCCTAGAACATAGAGACCTGAGGTTGTAATTGTGGTGTCTGCATCCAGTATGATTTCTCCAATTGACCATCGTACTTCATCTAATGTATCGGCTATTTTTTTTTCTAGACAAAGAATTCTGGTATAACAATTGTCATCAACATCGATTATTTTTTTAGCTTGCATGTTAGTAGTTGTAGCGAACAAAAAGAATAATATAAACCATATAAACTTGGTAGTAATGGAAGACTGGTATGGCTTCACGATACGTCCCCTTTTTTTTTAATCTGGACCGTTTTTTTGAAAATAAAATGCTTCTATTAATCAATACCATGAGATCATATTTTATGCAATGAGATTCAAAAAAAAACGGGCAATATAATGCCCGTTTTTTGTATTATAAATAATATGGTTTTTTATTCTCCAAAGCTATCGCTCAAGCATGAAAGATCTAAATCTGAAAATTTTTCAAATCCATGTTCATCAAACCATCTATATATTTGAGAGCGTCTGTATGTATCTATTTTTTTAAAAGCGGACCCATCAAAAAAGTCATATCCCTCATACCACTGTTTTGGGCATGCAACTAGTTTTAAGCCTTCTTCATTGGTCATGGGATCGTACTTTTTGTTTCGTGCTTCCAAAGACATGTGTGGGCATCTTATTTTTTCAAGACACATGTACCATGCTTTTCTGATTCCCATGTTTTTTATATTAACGGCTTGAAAGTGCAGAACACCATGGGTTGATATGATGGTATCTTTACCCTTTTTTAAATTTTTAGGAAACCTGCTGGTATGTATAAATTTTTTGGTTTGGTAGCAACATGTTCCATCATCACAACATATAAAACCCCGAAGTGTAATTCCTTTATCGGTTCTATAGGTATAGATATCTCTCCATAGAGGTATCCACGGTAATGTTATTGTATCTCCAGGTTTTAATGCTAAGATTTTTTTTCGCAAAAAATCATTTTTGAGACAATCTGCGGTGAACATTTCATCAGCATCTAAAATAATAAAGTGGGTGCCCCCGATTTCTCTTCCCGCTTTAAAAAGTTTCCCTCTATCTGAGGTTTCATTTCTATGCCATTTTTCATTTTTAATGATTTTTTCAATCTTGCACTCTTGCGCCAAAGACTCTACTATTTCTAAGGTGTTGTCCTCGGATGCATCATCTAATAATATTATTGCATCAGTATAAAGTGCGAGCCCTCGAAGGCATTGCTCTATGACCAGGGCCTCATTTTTAACGGGTAATAAGGCAACAATTTTAGGTTTTTTATGCGGATTGTTTTTACCTATCATTGGTGGGAATGCTAACAATATAGATACAATAAAAATAATGAACGTTTTATTTTGCATTTGAATCTCCTTATTTTCCAAAATTATCGCTGAGGCATGAAAGGTCTAAATCTGAAAACAGTTCAAATCCATGTTCATCAAACCATTTATATATTTGTGCTCTTCTATATGTATCTATTTTTTCATAGATTGATCCATCAAAAAAGGCATACCCCTCATACCATCTTTTTGGGCAATCGGTTAATCGTAATCCTTTTTCATTTGTCATATGATCATACCGGTTGTTGCGGCTTTCAAGAGAGAGGTCAGGATAGCGCAACTGTTCTATGCAGATGTACCATGCTTTTCTGATACCCATATTTCTGATGTTAACGGCTTGAAAGTGTAGCACGCCGTGGGTTTTAACGAGTGTTTGTTTGCCTGATAAATTTTTAGGAAATCTGCCGGTGTGTATGAATTGTTTTCCATAGCCGCCATAGCTGCAAGTGCCATCATCGCAGCAGGCAAATGGTTTTACTGGAACGCCACGATCTTGTCTAAATTTATATACATCTCTCCAAATGGGAATCCATGGCATAACTAATGTATCTCCAGGCTTTAATGCTAAGATTTTTTTCCGTAAAAAATCATTTTTGAGGCAGTCGGCCGTAAACATCTCATCGGCATCAACAAAGATAATATGGGTTGCACCACTATCTCTGGCGGCTTGGAATAATCTGCTTCTGTTGAATGGCTCGTCACGATGCCATTTTTTCCGCTTAATGATTTTCTCAACTTTGCATTCTTTTGCTATTGATTTAACAATTTCAACGGTATTGTCTTCAGAGGCATCATCTAAAACGATTATTGCGTCAGCGTAGAGAGCTAATCCACGCAAGCATTGTTCTATGAGGAATGACTCGTTACGAGCCGGGACAAGGGCAACAATTTTAGGTTTCTTTTTTGTATGATTGCTTGTTTGAGCAAAAAAAAGGTGCGGGGTTAGCGAAATAGTTATGGTTATGATCCAGGAAAAAAAGGATTTGTTTTGCATTGGAGTCTCCTTTTCAATGCGTTTATTGCGTGAATGAAAAACTTTTTTAAATCGTTTTAGCTTGCCATCTTTTATAGCATACAGATCTATTTTTCCCAAGTTTTTTAAAAATGTTATTTTTCGCTTCACAAAATAACCAATTTGTTTTACCCTATAAATAGCTAAGGTGGTAATTAAAAATTTTACCATTTATGCGTGTTAAATGGCGGGCCCATAGCTCAGTTGGTCAGAGCAATCGGCTCATAACCGAGAGGTCCCAGGTTCAAATCCTGGTGGGCCCACCATTTTAAAAAATAGATTTTGGTTCCCGAGGTCAAAGCATAAAAAAGGGCGTAATAGCCTGTTTTTTTATATCTACATTAGAAATTTTTCGGTTGAAGTTAAGTCTAGAGTGTGAGGATGTCAAATCTGTTTTGTTAATTTTCCTTTGATGCCGCAAAGGGTACATAGATGAATGATAACGCGTTTCAAGCATTAATAGATCTCGTTGATTTTGATCAAAAAACAGTTTCTGTATTAAAAGAAATTGATACGGTTGAAAAAGAAATATATGATCTAAAAGAAAAGCAAGATAAAGTAGAAGCTGATATGAACAATGCTCGGTATGAAGTAAAAGAGCTTCAAAAGGAAGTTGATCGAGGCGAGCTTGAAATGAGGGAGATGGAGCAAGAGGAAAAAGAGAAGAAAATTCGGCTTGATAATTCTCAAAGTCAAAAAGAATACGTATCATTAAAAAAAGAAATAGATAATTTACAAAAAATGCAGCATGAACTAGAAGAGCCGCTTCTTACAACTTGGAATAAGTTGGAATCTACAAAGCAACTATTTAAGGGTAAAGAAGAAGACTATGATAAAAATATGCAAGAGTTAAAAGATTCTATTTCTGAAAAAGAGAAAAAGATTGTGGATTTGCAGGCAGTCTTGAAAGAACATAAAACGCATAGAGATGAAAAAGAAAAAAAGATCAAACCTGAGTGGTTAGAAAAATATGCGGTTATGCGTTCTCGTGTTCCTAATCCGGTTGTTCCGGTAGAAAATGGAAGTTGTAGTGCTTGTTTTTATATTGTTACCAATCAATATTTAATTGAGCTTAAAAGAAATAAAGTGTTGCAATGTAAAGGTTGTTATCGATTTTTATATATAAAAAATGAGCAAGAGTAACAAAACCTATGAAACAATTAAATGTTTTTGATGACGGAACACAATCAACGTCATGTGACGATATTACCTATTGGAAAGTTTTTATAGACGGTGCGTCAAGAAACAATCCTGGGCCTGCAGGCGCAGGGGTACACATTCTTAAAAATGACAAGCTTGTTTTGGAAAAAGGTTTTTATCTCGGATTAAAAACAAATAATCAGGCTGAATATCTTGCGTTGTTGCTAGGCATTTTTTATGTGAAAAAAAATCTTTGTAAAGATGATATGCTTTTAATTGTTTCTGACTCACAACTGTTAGTTAGGCAAATGGAAGGTGCATATCGAGTAAAAAATGTAGACCTAAAACCACTTTATCAGTTGGCAAATCAATTATTACATGGTATAAATTACAGTATCTTGCATGTATTGCGAGAAGATAATAAGGATGCTGATAGAATGGCAAATGTGGGACTAGACAAGCGTTCTAGGGTCCCTAGTGATTTTTTACAGGTATTACAAAGGTATGAGATACAACTATAACCGAAGTCTAAATATTTTATGTTCGAAAGCAAAGATACAAGGACTGAGGCCCGCCGAAGCCTTGGCGAAGGCTGGTTTTTTATTTTTATTACTTTTTTTTGTTCCGTTAATTATTTGTAACGCGAAAAAAAATGAATCTGTTGGTAATCGGTTGCAGGCTATTGGTGTAAAATTGAACAACAATTTTTACATAAGTGTGTTGCTTGTAGAAAAAAAACTTTCTGATAAAAGCAGTTGGGTATTAACATCAGAAAAAGGGTTTTTTTTATCTGATAATGATGATGCGAATTCACGAACCTTTTTCGTACCCTGTAAGTCATTACGTATTCATGTGAAACATAAAAATATTTATATTAATGGAACGAAGTATTTGCGTAAGCAGATCAAGATTATGCCAAAGGGTGATGATATTTCCTTTGCGAACAATCTGAGTCAGGCAGACCCGTGCTCGCGTCAGGGGTATCAGTATCAGGGATACTTTATTGTTGCGGTTGATAAAAAGGATCTTCTTTTGATCAATAGATTGGAATTAGAGGATTATATCTATGCGGTGTTACGGTCAGAAACATGGCCGGGCTGGCCGCTGGAAGTCAATAAGGTGTTTGCTGTTGCAATACGCAGTTATGCGATATCAAAAGTGCTAGAAGCAAATAAGTGTAGGCGCTTGTATCATATAAAAAATGATAATCGACATCAAACCTATAAAGGATATAAATTTCATGTTCGTAACTCGTCGGTTTTAAGAAAAGCAGTAGAAAAAACGCGAGGAATGTTTTTGGGGTATGAGGGAAAACCAATAATCGCAATGTTTGACTCTTGTTGTGGGGGCGTGGTGCCAGCATTGGTTGATGGATTTATTGATTTTAAAAAAGCGCCGTACCTAAAGCGTGATTGCAGTTGTAAGTATTGTCGTAAATGTAGCCTTTATAGCTGGAATGTTTCTTATACGGTAGATGAATTTTTGCGTATCTTGTCAGATGTGTGTCCACGCATAAAAGATATTCGTTCTCTGTGGGTGAGCAAAAAAGATAAGGCTGGCGTTGTAAAAGGGGTGACGGTACGTGGAAAAAGGTTGTCCTGGTCTATTGTTGGGGATAAGCTTTATTCTCTTTTGAAGGATGTCAAAAGTTTCTGTTTTGATATAAAAAAATCTGGTGATACGATTTGTCTCCATGGAAAGGGGTACGGGCATCATATTGGTCTTTGCCAGTGGGGTGCGAGGCAGCTGGTCCGAGAGTTGAAAGACTATAAAGAAATTTTGAAGTTTTATTACCCCGGTACTGAGTTTATGTGGCTTAGTTAGAAGGAATCGTTTTTTTACAGTGAAAGTTGCGGTATCATAAACGTTGTTTTTTCTTTTGTTTTTATGCCCTCATGTATAAAGCTTGGCAAGTTTCCAACCCATTCAGACTCATCCGGGTCTTTTATTTTCTTTGTAAAATACAGGAAAATTCTAATTTAATTTAACGCTTAGAATGGCCTTTTATGCTTGTTTTTGTCTCAAGGAGAAATCATTTTTTGCGATTAATGCTTTCGTTGATTCAGGCGGTGTTTTCTATTTGACAATTTAACTTTGTCTAGTATACTAAAAAAATAGTGGAAAAAGATTCTTTGGGAGGCGCTTTTCTTTGTTTTTAGCATTTCTTACAAATAGTAGAATGTGCGGAGGAAACATTGTGAGATATTTTATTATAATAGTTTTTATTCTTTCTTGTTTTGCCAGTTCATATGCTATGGATGATACTTTTGGTTGCAATTTTTTTAATCGGCCGTTAAGGGCGTATCGACGTCACGGGAATGAAGATCGATGTAATAACCAGGAAAATAGGAATTATTATAATATTCGATACAGGGTTTGTTCCGGTAATTGTTTAAGAATGTATAACGGGGAAGATGTTCACGGAAATTCTCCTCTGCATTATGCTGTTTTAAGAGGTGATCTTAATTTTATAGAGCAACATGGTCATGAATATATTTTGTTTATAAATGATGACTATCAAACTGCTTTGCATGCGGCAATTGATGCCGATTATAATATTTCTAAAAAAATAAAGGTGGTGAAAGTTCTTCTGTCTATTATAAGCTATTATTCTGAGAAAGAGCGATATGATTTTTTGCATCAGTTTTGTCGATCAAAAACTGCTTTGCTATTGGCTCTAAAACGTGGATATGTTGGTATTGTTAAGATATTGATACGGGCAGGAGCTGACGTGACGCTTTTGGGGCATAATTGTCTTACCTCGCTTCATTATATCGTAAGATCTCCAGATATATTGGATTATAAAACGAGAACTGCATTGATCAGATTGATTCTTGATGACTTGAAAGATATGAAAAAATATAAAAGGAAGTATAGAGAGTATGGAGATTGCTGGAGGTTAGATTTTATAAATAAAATTGAGAAACTTAGGTTGTGTACTGCTTTGAATGTTGCATTAGAACGAGGTTTTTTTGAAATAGCAGAAATGCTTATGGATGCGGGTGCTGATGTTGCGGTATTTAATAAATATGCCGTCTCATCATTACATGCTCTTTTGTTGTATAGAGGTAGTCGTAGACAGTATGCAAAGAATTTATTTATACGAATTTTAGAATCTATATCAAGAGAAAAAAAATATAAGAAAAAAAGGATACAATTTATAAATACTATTGGCGTGAATGTAATAAATGAAGGGAATGAATATTTTACTGCATTGGAATTGGCGGCAAAAGGGGGGTGGATTGATTTTATAGATCTGCTTCTTTCCAATGGGGCTGATATTAGGCAGGGAACGCCAATATGTTGGGCTTTGTGTATTGAAGATAAAATAGCAAGATTAAAAATGATAAAATATTTGATTTCAAAAGGTGCAAGGGTTAATGTTGCAGATATGTTTGGCTGTTCTCCGATTCATAGTCAATTTATTTGTTCTGATCTAGAGGCGAAAATATTTTTGATTGAACATGGTGCAAGCGTCTTATTTGGCAAAAGAAAAGTAGATGAGGGTGTTGCTGTCAAATCTGAACAAAAAAAAATTGAGACCTTGTTGCAGAATGTAGAGAATAGTCAGTTGGCGCTACAAGAAGCAATCAAAAAGTTTATGATAAAGGGTGGTAATATTACAGATATTAAAGAATTTTTCTTATCCAAAGATACGTCTGTATATGAAAAGATGTGTGCTCTTGATGTATTAGTTCAAAAAGAACAGAGAGAAAAGATCAATGTTGATTTAAGAGAGCTGTATCGATGTGTGCGGCTTGATCTTCCAGAATTTATGTATGGGGCTTGTTGGCACTATGCATTTGTTAATAGGTTTTATGATTGTAATAACAAAACAGCACAAGATGCGCTTTTGGATAACGCCTATCTTTTATTAGAGTTTCCAGAGTATATTCCCCATATTTTGATAAACAGTGGGTTGTATGAGCATGATACGGCACTTAAGCAGTTGATTGCTCCAAGGTATTATGGCGGCCATCGTTATCAGGAACAAATGAAGCATGTAATCAAGAAGGGTAGTCAAAATGTTTTATTGTCGCTATTGCGAGCACGGGAATTAGCTCAAAAACGAGGAAACAAAGATTTTGTTTTGACATTATGCAATACAGCTTTGTGGATGTATCGGATGAAAAAGGGATGTGTTCTTTCTCCACGAGTTGCTGTATTTTTGACTGGCTTTATAAATCCAGAGATGCATGGGAATCTTTTTATTATTGATGAGCAAGACCAGATTGAAGAGCTTTTTAAAAAAAGTGAATGTATTAATGAGAGAAATGATGAAGGTTTTAATAAAGTGCATGAAGTAATTATAAAAGGATGTTATAAGTCTCTTAGGGCAATACTTGAGCATTATAGGGATGAAAACATGTTGCACTTAGCATTACGACAAAAGAGAGTTTCTATTGAATCTGAGTATCCAAATAAAACTCCTATAGGGATGGCCTTGGCAGAGGTCATAGAGGCCAATAAGAAAGAGGTTGTTAAGGCATTGTTGCGAACAAAAAATAGACATACTGGCAGAACGCTCTTAGAACAGGTAAGACATGATAAGATGACAGATATAGAGAGTGAGTTGGTTGCATTAAAGCAAAAATTTGAAAAAAAAAGATATAAAAATAAAATGGAGAAACAGTTGTTTTAAAAAAAAATTTTACATTATAATTAGAGATGTCATGAAACAAAAAAGATAATCTTTAAAAAAAGGTGAGTATGCCTGGATATAGAGCACATTTAGTAGGGGGGGCGGTTGCATGTGGGCTGACGTTATTTCTGCTTAAAAGTTATTGCAGTTCTGTTTTGGTCGCGGCAGAGTGGATTATGTTTTCATTTGCCGGGTCTCTTTTTCCTGATGTAGATACAAAAAGTAAGGGGCAAAAGTTATTATATCGTTTTTTATTTATTACTCTGATTGTCCTAGCATTGCAACAGAACTTTATGCCTATGGCAGTTTTGAGCATCGTAGCTGTGGTGCCATTAGTTGTGAAGCATCGAGGATTGTTTCATAAGTTTTGGTTTGTAGTAGGGCTTCCTGTTGGTGTGGCAGGAGGGTTGGCGATGTATGCTCCTTCTTATGCCGCAAATGTTGGATTTGATACGGTTTTCTTTGTTGCGGGAGCAGTGTCACATTTATTTTTAGATTTTGTAGTTAAGAGATAAAGTAAGTTTTGATCTAAGAAAATTTTTAAAAAAACAAACAAGAAAATCTTATAATGATTTTGTATCTCCTTAGATAGAAAAGGATACGAAAAAAGCCACCCAATAATGAGTGGCTTTTTTAAAATCAAAACTAATATAGAATTAGTAACGACCTCTGCCACCACGGTCTCCGCCGCCGCCACCAGGTCTGTCATTTGTTCTAGGACGTGCTTTGTTGACGATAAGCTTACGACCTTCAAAATCTGTGCCGTTAAGTTCTTCTACTGCATTTGTTGCTTCTTCTTTTGTTGCCATTTTAACAAAACCGAATCCTCTTGGGTTTCCGGTGAATTTGTCTGTAATAAGTTTAACGGAAACTACTTCCCCGTATTTTTCAAATAATGCTTTAAGTGATTCTTCTGTAACTGTATAGGCAATGTTTCCTACGTAAATATTCATTTAATTAACTCGCTTGAATTTAAGAATAAAAAAATAACTGTTCAAGTTTAGATATAATTTCAATCTAATGATTTTTTTGCCAAAATTTTGTTCAAATTTGATTGGCGGATTTTACAACTCGATATTCCTTAGCAATCCTTTCTACAATAAATAATAATAAAAACTAAATACACTTTAACTATAGCATAAAAATGATATTTAACCTATTGTTTTCTTATTTTTTTGAACGGGTTAGATAGGAAACAAGGTAGATAGCGGTAAGGCTGCTAGGGAAACCGGGGACTAGTGGCAAGATCGTGGTGTTGATATATGGCCAAATGCCGGCTATGAGGGCGCCAACTATAATACCCGCAAAGGCACCATACTTATTAACTTTGTTTGAATAAAGAGAGGTAATAACCAGAGGCGCAAATGCGCTCCCCATGCCAGACCAGGCATAGTTGACCAATGCATATACCGAATTGCTATTGTTAAAAGATAGCACAAGAGCAAATAGTGAAATGAGTACAGCGCCTACGCGTGACATCCACAATATTTGGCAGCTAGATGCATCTTTTTTAAACAGCTTTTTATAGATATCTTGGGCAATAATGCTCCCAGATGAAAGTATTTGGCTATCTAAGGTTGTGAGTGTTGCCGCCAAAATAGCACACAGTGCTAAGCCGGCAACAAATGGGGTAAATAACGTCTTGGTAAGTGAAACAAAAATCATTTCACTTCCTGATTTAAAGTATGCCAGTCCGACAAGTCCCACCATAACGGCAGAACTCATAATAATGATTTGCCAAAGCATGCCAATGGCTTTTGCATATTTGATGTTTTTAGGATCCTTGATTCCCATAAAAAAGGCTAAAAGCTGTGGTTGACCAAAATAGCCTGGCCCCCATGAGAAAAACATAAGTGGTATATAGAGTAAGTGTCTTGCTGAGGGTAATATGGACAAACTGAGAGATTTTTCTTGAGCTGCAAATGCAACTGCGTGCCAACTATCGACATTGTAATAGGCGACGACGGCGACTAAAGCCAACATGGTAATGGCAAACAAGCCTTGGAAAAAGTCACACCAAGCAACCGCTAAAAATCCTCCCAATAGGGTATATATCAAAATAATGGTAAGACCAATAATGGTGCCTAAGTGGTAATCGATGCCAAAGGTACCATGAAATACGCGGCCTAATGCAACCAAGCCAGAAGATATATAGTAGGAAAAGAATATGATGGATATAATTGCGGCCGTTACACGAATGATGCCAGAGGTATCATTAAACCTTTTTTCAAAATAAGAAAATAAGGTAAGGGTATTGAGCTTTTCAGTAACTTTTCGTAGTTTTGGAGCAACAAATTGCCAGCTTAAGTACATAAAGAAAACTAATCCAAGGAGTTCCCATACCTTAAAAATGCCGGATGTGTATATCATTCCTGGGATACCTAAGAAAAGCCAATGGCTCATATCGCTTGATTGTAATGCTATAGCTGTTACCCAGTAGTTGGTTGATCTTCCCCCTAAGATAAACTCGACAGAACATTTATCTTTTAAGGAGAAAGTATAAGCAATACCAATGAGAATCAATACGTATGTGATGAATGCTAACAATATTTGTATATCCATTTTTTATTATCCTTACTAAATTTTTTACCTTTTCATAAAAACATTTTATTTTAGTGTATTATATTGAGGTTTGTTTGGTGAACATTTAATGTAAAATTATATAGTTGATTGTGCTACCTGGGGAAGCTATCTCCTGTTGTAGGGGTAAGCGTTTCCTGTTTGATGATTATATAATGCTTACATTGTCTCATATAATTTAGTTTCCTTTTACTCTTATGAAATGCTTTTCTAAAGGTAAATAGTACCATATAAGGGGCTTTTTGTAAAGATAGATGTTGCCCTTTATTCGGTTGTATTAGAAGTGGTTTTGTGTGTTGTTTTATGTTTTGTAAGGTATGAAACAAGAAATATTGCGATAAGACTTAATAAAAAACCTGGTATAATTGGAAAAATGGGGCTTTTGAGAAAAGGCCATACTGATGCGGTAATTGCGCCGGTAATAATTCCTGCAAAGGCACCATATTTATTAATGTTCTTTGCATACAGTGACGTAAGGACAAGGGGCCCGAAGGCACTTCCTATCCCGTCCCAGGCGTAATGAATAATGGAGTAAATGGAGTTGCTATTGTTGATAGATAAGAAAAAAGCCATGATAGCTACTATAGAAGATCCTACGCGGGATATCCAAACAATACTATTTTGTGACGCTTCTTTTTTTGTTATTTTTTTGTAGATATCTTCAGAAAGAATAGAGCCTGCAGTTAAAATTTGACTATCAAGAGTAGTGAGGGTTGCTGCCAGGATTGCACATAATGTAAGCCCGATGATAAAGGGGGAAAAGGAAAAAATAGATTTAGTCATTGTGATAAATATCATTTCTCCATTGCTTCCGGTAGTAGAAAAGTAGATAAGTCCTAATAGACCAATGAAGACCGAAGCTGAAAAACCTATTATTTGCCAACATAAAGAAATATATTTTGCATATTTTATATTTTTAGGATTTTTAATACCCATAAAAAAGGAGAGCAGTTGCGGTTGCCCGAAATAACCGGGTCCCCATAATAAAATGAGAAGTGGGAGTTTATACCACTGTTCCATAGGGGGGAGAATTGATAGGTTAACTGATTTTGATTTAGCTGCTGTTGCGATTGCAGACCATCCGCCGTTTTGTACATAGGCTAACAGGGGAATAAGGAGTAGCATTGAAAAGGCAAAAATGCCTTGAAAAAAGTCGCACCAGGCAACACCCTTAAATCCACCTAAAAGGGTATAAAATAATATGGTGAAAAGACTAATGAGTATGCCGATGTGATATTCAAGTCCAAATGTGTACTGTAATACTCTTCCTAAGGCAACAAGTCCAGAAGATATAAATATAGAAAAAAATAAAAGACAAATAATGGCAGATGTTATTCGTAGTATGCCGGATGTATCATTGAATCTTTTTTCAAAATAAGAAAATAATGTTATAGCTTTAAGCTTTGCCGTTTGCCTTCTCAATTTTGGCGCGACGAATTGCCAGTTAAGATACATAAATAGGACAATACCAACGAGTTCCCAAATTCGTAGTAAGCCTGCCGTGTAGATTAATGCCGGAAGTGCAAGAAATAACCAGTGACTTGCATCACTTGCCAATAGGGCGACTGCCGTCACGAGGTAGTTGGTTGTTCTTCCTCCTAAAATAAACTCAGAAGAACTTTTACTTTTTTGAGAAAACCAATAAGAGGCAAAAAGCAAAATTAAAATATAGACAGAAAAAGCAATGATTATTTGAATATGCATTGTCAAAGGTCCTTTTTTTTTTAAGGGTAGTAGGCTAGCTTATTTTTTTTCAAATGTATTGAAATGCGGTGTTCTGAAAATGCTCGAATTAGAAAGTTGTGATAATTAGTCAATGAAGTGTTTCAAGAGTATTTTTATTTGATTTCATAAAAAGTATGGCATATTTTAGTAAGTTTGTAAAATATGGGGAGAAAAGGGGGTTTAAAGATAGTAGTTTTTTATTTATGCAAAATCGCTTAGTTTAAATACTTCAAATGCGGTATTGGTTGTTATTTCAGCAACAAATCCAAAACTTTGTTTTTTTAGGTTTGCTATATATTTTGCAATGTCAGCTATATGTTTAGGATGATTTTCTTTTCCTCTAATAACTTGTGGCGGCAAATAGGGCGCATCCGTTTCCAGGATTATTTTTTTCAATGGTATATTGGAAACAACAGATCGGAGTCTTCCGTTGTTCGGATAAGTAATTGCTCCACCTATTCCTATCACGAATCCTAATTTTATAACGTAGTCCGCAAATTTTTGATCTTCAGAAAAACAATGTATAACACCCTTTAGATCTTCTTTGGCGTAAGCTTCCAGGACAGAAAAAACGGTTTCAGTTGCATCGCGCATATGAATAGAGAGAGGAAGCTTATGTTTAAGAGATAGTTCTATTTGAGCCTTGAAAAGTTCTTTTTGACTTTCAAGATTATGTTGTTGATGGTGTAAATCAATACCACATTCCCCGATTGCAACAATCTTATTGTCTGTTTTGTCTTCTATTAATTTCTCTATTTCTTTTAACTCTTGTTGCCAGGTTTGTGTGCAATCACTTGGATGTATACCAATTGCTGCATACATGTGATCATTTCTTTGGGCTAAATTTATGCAGTTTAAGCTTTCTATCACGCTTGTTCCAACATTAATTATATGATTAACGCCTGCTTGGTTTGCTTCTTCAGCTATTTTTGTGGCTTCTTCAAAATTTTTCTCGTTTAATGGTGTGTCAAATTTTTCTTTGACCATTATGTTGACATGGCAGTGTGTATCTATAAGCATTTTAAGCCCTTTTATTTAAGAATTTGATAACCTTCTGCTAGAAATATAGCATTTTTTAAAAAATTCACAATGTTTTTTGTCTTTTATCTACTTATAAGCGCTAATTGGCAATCTTTTTTGTTTTTATTTCAGCTTGCAAATTTTAGGTTTTTGTGTAGTATATTAAATATATACCAGGGCTTTTTTGCGATTGTATCTTGAGGCTGAAATGGTGGTATATATAACGTTTTAAATGGTGTTATTAATAATAGGGTTCAAAAGCTTGTGAAAAGGGTTTTTGGAAAATGGGGAGTTTTCTCATGTATAAATATATAAAAATAGTTCTTTTATTGTTGGTTTTTGGTGTTGTAAAACCGATGAAGCGACAAATGAATCAATCAATGATGCAACAATCAATAAATTGGTCAATGAGGCAACAGCCGCAGATGATGATGCCGCAATTAACAACTCAAACCATGATGCGTCAACCACAACAAGTGATGCCGCGGCCAATAGTGATGAGTCAACCAATGATGCAACAGTCGCAAATGATGATGAATCAACCAATAAACCAAGCAATGATGTGTCAGCCACAACAAATGATGCAACAGCCGCAAATGATGATGAATCAACTAATGATGCAAAAAAGAAATCAGCAAAGAGTGAGTCATCAACCACGAATGATGATGCCGCAACCTCAAAAACAAAGAATGATGAATCAGCCAATGATGATGCAACGTCCGCAGATAAAAAAGAAAAAAATGCGATGTGCGCAGCCACAAATGATGCAACAGCCGCAAATGATGATGAATCAATCACAAATGAGGATGTTGCAACCTCAACAACAAAGAATGATGAATCAGCCAATGATGATGCAACCATGTATGCTTCAAAAGAAAGTATCTCTGGAGGATGTTGAAGAAGTTGTATCTAATTTTTTAAAAGCGGTGACATGTACAAGATTTTGGATGAATCCAGATACAATTAAAATGCGTGCAAGGTATACAAAAATATTAGGTGCAGAAAGAATTAAAGAGCTTAAAAATAGCATAATTAATGATTCAGGCGCAATTGTTACAGCTAATCTTAGGCTAGCAAAATGTTTAGAAGAAAGTGTTGAAACGGTATCCTTTTCATCATTTAATACTGTGTTGGAAAAAATAGGAGCATTGCCATACCCGGAAATAGGTTTACTTGTTGAGTGTGATTGTATATCGCGATTAAATAGAGCTGTATTTGAAGATGGATTTGTTCAAAAAAGTGTTGGACTTAGAGGATCCTTGACATCTTTAGGGTTTGCGACTGGATATTTATTTCCAGATTTAAGGATTTTGACTAAAGCAATAGATAGTGGAAAAAGAATAAAGGCTGTTCACCTTATTGACACAAGTTACATGAGTGCGATAGAGAAAATAAAAGACATGATGGGATTTGCGAATAACGCGGAGTTAAGTTTTGCTGGAATGCAAGAGATGGCTAAAAAACTTTGTTCTAAATTTTTAGCGACTAAGAATAAAGATGTAGAAACATTAAAATGTGAATTGGAAGGCTTGTTCCAGATATTAGTATTTACACAATTTATAAATGTGTTAACCGAGATTAATGGACAAAGTTTTGATTTGTATATACATGTAAGTGATAAAGCTTATCTTGATTGCGGTAAAAAAGCTAATATGCTTACGATGCTTGATCCTGAGGGAGATCACGATGCAGAGATTAAAGCGTTACGATCTAAAGGTATGGTGAAAGGTAATAGCATATATGGGTATTTATTTGAGAATCTTGAGCAAGGAATAATAGATATTAAATAACGTGAGCTCGATCTAAGAAGATTAATATAAATGTTGAGTAATGGTTAAAAGAATAAAGCATTTATCTGAAAAAAATTATTAATTCTCCGTTCGCCCTGAGCTTGTCGAAGGGTAC
>Ga0180433_10000715_pt1 | contig 56368 bp, 56 predicted proteins | sample SS_ome_8_FD_132980 | JGI IMG/M metagenome (GOLD analysis project Ga0180433, IMG submission 132980) | Hypersaline lake sediment archaeal communities from the Salton Sea, California, USA - SS_1_D_1 metaG | ecosystem: Environmental > Aquatic > Non-marine Saline and Alkaline > Hypersaline >... | reverse complement strand
ATCTACGTAGACGCATATTCCCCGTACCTGGACCTGACAGACGACGGTGAGATCAATTCCAGCCCTGGCTCATACAACCCCTACCCCAGCTGGGAGAGCCATTTCGACCTTTATTACGAGATGGCCAGTTATGCCCCTTCCCAGGATCCTGTGTTATGGTACACCATGGATGACATCAATGCAAAAGGCGACCCCATAGACATTATGAACGGCATAAACGGCACTGCCTATGGCCAGGCAAGCCAGACAGTAGCCGGCCTTTCAGGCAAGGGGTTTGAGTTCGACGGCAACCTGGATTATGTTATTATCCCAAAAAGCATGTCTTTAAACCTGGTCAACACCAATGACTTTACAATAAGCATGTGGGCTTATCCTAAAGAGGATGACGGGGCAACAGATCAATCCCTTCTCCATAACGATGATGGGGACGGGACAGGCAGGGCCATGCTTTATATTGATTTTGATGATGGTAATTGTGCTGGAAGCAACGTATTCAGAAGTTTCATGGGCGCAGAACAGACATGTTTTGGGCTTTCTGCAACAGCCAATGAATGGCAGCATGTGGTAATGGTTGTTACTGAGAATGGCTCAAGTGATGAGTTGCAGCTATACGTAAACGGTACTGCAGGGATCCCAAACAACGTAGACCTAGAGACAAACAACAACGCCCTTATAATGATGGGCACAAGCAAGAACATCAACGCAGCATGGTTCAACGGCACAATAGACGAGGTGATGATATTCAACAGGGCCCTGAACCAGACAGAAATCATGGACATCTACTACTCGCAGAGGCCCAAGCCTTCCATAACCCAGGCATTGGACGGCCCTGACCCAGTAGAGGAAAACCAGAGCATATCATTCACCGTGTACTTCGACAGCCCATTCGGCCAGGACATAACAGCATACATCTGCGGGACCGACGCAATCACACCAGGCTCAGGCTGTGATGGGAGCCAGCAGATATGCAGCGATGCCAACACCACACACAACCAGTCATCCTGCCAATACACTGCCCAGGCATCCGACATAGGGACGAACAACTACTACGCGTTCGTATGCGACACCGATGACTTCTGCTCGAATTCAACTCCAGGCCAGTTCACTGTCGATGCGCTGCCAACATGCACAGACAGCATACAAAACGGGAACGAGACTGGCATGGACTGCGGAGGAGGAATATGCCCCAGATGTTCCGGAGGCAAGTCATGTGCTATTGATAGCGACTGTATGACCGATCATTGTGATTCATTGGTTTGCTCCCAGCCTTATACACCCCCACCTTCGCCGCCACCCCCAGGAAATATAACAATAAACGTCTATGTATGGTTTGATGATTTGAGCGGAGGCACTGTGACACTTATATATTCACTAAATGGGGTTCCACAATCCCCTATTTCAATGAACTATATTGGACTAGGATCTCATGTATGGGGGGAAACGATAGGACCTTTGGGTGCTGGAGAAAGCATAGAATACCATTTCGAGGCTGATGAGGATTCTGAACCTGGCGGTGAGGTAACCATAGATAATGGGGGCTCTGATTTCTCGTTTTCAGTCACCGGAGCCGCTACAAGCAATGGCGGCGCTGCACCCGGGTTTGAGCCCGGCCTGTTCGCCATCCTTTCAGCAGTAATCATCGCAGGCCTGCTGATGCATGCACAGAAGCCAGCCAGAGGCATCTGAATACAGTCATACCCAAATAATCATTCTTTTTATTCTGTGCTGCGAATAATTAACCAGAGAAACGAGATGATGAAATGAAGCTAAAGAAGATGCCCAGCCTGCGCGACCGAAAGCGCTACCTGGTATTCAGGATTATATCAGAGGCCCCTCTAGACTACCCAAACGTCAAGGGCGCCATATGGCACTCAATGGAGAACTGGCTAGGACAGAACGAGCTAGCACAGGCCAGCCCGAGATTGATCAAGAACCTTTGGGACGGCCGGAAGAAAAAAGGCTACCTGCAATGCAGCCCGAAATATGTGGACCAGGTAAAGATGGCCCTGGCACTGATAAAGCAGATTGGCGACCAGAGGGTCATATTCCATGTTATAAGGGTCAGCGGAACCATCAAATCCGCCAAAGACAAGACCACTAAATCCAATTGAATAAAGTGATCAAGCCAGCCAAAGATAAAACTAAGAAAACTAAATAAGTGAAAAAATTACTCCCATATTGTTTCTGGACTCTACCGTGCCATTCTTATGTCAATGGTTGAGACGTTCAGCCGGTGCTTGTCCTTGTCCTCGATTGTTTCCGTGCCTATTGATACGTTCCTGCTGACGTCCTGCAGGAAGCGGTTCTTGACAACCTCTGCCACGTCAACTGCCCTGCTGATGCTCCTGCCTCGTGCCTTAACGTGTATCTCGGTCATGCCGCTCTGCAGCTGTGTCATTACTGCAAGAACATAACTCATGGTTGGCTTCTTGCCGACATAGACTATGTTGTCGTCCCTTCTAGCACTTGGCCTCTGCGGCCTCTGGGCCTGGCCAACTGGAATACCAGCCTTTGCAGGCTTCTTTTCCTCTGAAACGTCTGGAATTGCTTGCGCCATAGTATGTACCTCCTGAATAGATCTAACTTCGCATTCTGCTTGTATTATTGTCCCACTGTCCGGCCTCTCGGCCGGGAATGTTATTGTCTAGTTATAGAATTGGCACATAGGCTTTTAAAGCATTTGTACACTGCCCATTCATGTCAATGTCCATGGGCACATACTGGCTACTTGGCTACTAATAGCTGCCCTGCACTGCGAAAACCAGCTGGAGAGACTCGAATGCCAGCTCCTGTCCGTTCCATACCGGGTATTTCTGGTCTTCTGGCCCATTAATCGTGACCTTTACAGTTGCACTCGAAGAACCGGTCCCGTCAAACATGCATGTGCTGGCCTCCTGGTCATACCCCGTATTCAGGACATTCAACGTGACCTCAAGCACCTCCACGGTTGCCGTGGTTGATGATTCGAGCATATGTCTTATGATGGTCTCTGCGTCACTTAACATGCTGGCGCACGAACCCTGGCCGCCGGTCACAACAACACCTCCCAGCAGCCTGCCAACCTCTTTGCTGAGTTCGGCTTCTATGGCTGTGGCCAGCCTGCTGGCCTCGGCAACACCCTGTTTGTACATGCCATAACAAGGGGTTTCCACATTTTCAAACACATTGGCGGATTTCCTGATCACGACCTTCTCTATTACATTGGGGCGTTTCAAATCGATTGTATCCATGCTTCCGCTTCCAATACCTTCACCGTCACTATCGCCAGACCCATCACCGGTCCCATCCTCTAATTCGCATGAAGAGGGCTCGCATATGTAGATGTCACTGCTCGAGGAAGCAGAAGCCATAATAAAGGAATCTGCCACATCAACAAATTCCAGGTTATCATAAACAGGGAGCTGGACTTCATAATCCTCAAAGAACGTGTAGCCCATTGAGGAATAGATGTTTAAGTTGCTGAGTATCTCGCCATTGAGACCCGCAACAAAATCATCGTCTAATGCCAGCAAAGGGTAATCAACACCACCAACCGTTATTTTCTTATCAGCCGGCACACCCGGCATATCAGATCCAGCAGACCCGTCCGAACCACCCGAACCACCAGACCAGCCCCCATTGGCAAGGCTGTCGTAGCATGCCTGGTATACCGAGTATGTCAGGCCAGTGTCCATGTAGACCCTGGAGGCGTCGAGGGCGTTGTCCATTGCATATACGTGGACCTTTACCGGCAGTTCATGCACATCCCCCCCACCAAAATATCTAACCCCGCTTTGGGTCCCGAACCATATTATACCTAAACATAACAACCAAAACAGGCTGAGGACTGCAAACTGTTGACCTTTCATGGTGCCCTTACCTCCCCTTTCTTGAGTCCTGGAAGGGCAATATCCGCAGATACCCTGAAGAATGATGGATCGCCGTAACTTTTTATCATGTCCGTATCATTGTAAACCTCTATGGCCTTATCGATTTTATCAAGGGTTTTTTCTATATCCGAATCAGCTCCCGCAGGATACCCTTTTGCAGCCAATTCACCTATGATTTGGGCGTAATTCTTATCAGCTGTTCTTGTTTGCAAAAAACTTGTAAATGCCCCTCCCCTATCATCTATTTGTAGATATATCTGCGATTCTGCCTTTATCGCGACTATTTCATCAAGAATTGGTATCATTGTTATGAAATAAAAAACAGATAATGTAACAACTATCACTAGACCAAACAGTAGGAGTCCTGGTGCGGCTGTAACGCCTTTAATCTTGTACACTCAATTCACCCATATGAACTTGACCGCCACTGGTAAGGAGCGGAGAATGGATCTCATGGACAGGGTCATCCACCTTATCGCATTCAAGCCATTCATCCCCGGTCTCAATATCCCTGATACAGACATGGACACCAATGCCGCACCCGTCTTTCCCTGCTAAAGAGATATCATTAACAGGGATCATACCGCTTTTGGCTTCAAAGCAACTCTTTGCAATATGCGCCATGTTCACCATTTCGATCTGAACAGCATCGTTTTTTATGACCGCGCTATACTCAGTGAACCTGACCAATACGATGCCAAAGACAAAAATGAGCGCAACTACGAACAGTATTGTGCCCAGCGTCATTTCCGGTTCCTCATCGCCCTTCATCATGCGCATTCCTTCACCTCTGCGAAATCCTTACTCTCCTCTTTGATTATGCAAACCATTGTAACATTCTCTAGAAGCGTCACATGGTCATCCCCCAGTTTGTAAGAACTGATTAAGAAAACGTTCGTTTCCTCTTTCTTATCATCATCGTCGATATATGATTTATCTTCGTGTGCAGTAACAGCGACGTAATAACCTCTTTTGTCTATCCATCTGTCTGGTAACAATGCCCTGCCGATTGTGCGCCATCTGCTGTCTTTTTCCTGGACTTCGATATTGTATTCATATTCGCCCATGTCAAGCTTGACGTTGCCATTCTCTGTTGTTGAAAGCGAATCCGCATATAGCGCGATCTTTGATGCAAGCTCAAGGCTTCTGCTCTCTGGGCTACTTGAAGAACTTAGGTTTTCCATGGTTATGATTATCGCTGTGATGCCAATCATAACCACAAACGCAAGCCACATGAAACCCGATATCTCAGCTTTCACCATCTTCGCATTCCCCCCTGAAATCAACACTATAACTGTCCTTGTTGCTGCTTTTGAAAATGAGGCAACTGATCATGTTGTTGTCGAACGTTGTCTCGGTGTCCCTGCCATCCTTTCTGATGGTCAATTCGTCATCACCCCAATCCCAGTCAATGCTGAGCATTTCCAGCCCATCGAAATCCAGCTCAATATCCTTGCTTGAATAGACTATGGGCGTGGGTGCCACCCAGAATGCAAACTTTTCATACGACCTATGCAGTGGGGCTTCCCTGCCCTTTCTTACAGGGACAAGGACTATGCAGTCACCCTTGTTAATGCCGCATTTCTTAGAGCAATCCTCTTTACATTCTTCAACAGCATCGTGGCTTCCATGGAATCCAAAATCCTCGTCTGAACATGCATCGAAACAATCCGACCATTTGTCCCTCTCAATGAACCAAACGCTCTTTAGGCAGCTGCCTACAGGAAGCCTTATTATAAATTCATATTCTGTGCCAAGGCTTGACTTCTGCATTGAGTAAGTGGAAACCGCGAATTTGTTATTGAAATCCCTGAACGTGTTCCTCCAGCATTCCGTTGACCCAACGGTTGCAACAATACCCACTATAATCAAAAATACAATAATACCCATAAAAACAGCAAGAGCTAATTTCCCGTGCCCATAGATCGCTTCAGAAATGCCTTTCATGATTAATATTGGTGGACTGGATTAAATAAATTCAAGTGATTACCCAAAAAATTTCAAAAGGGTTTCTATTATCCTTGGCACAATAGTCGCGAGAAGAAGCAGGAATATAATCACCCCGACAACCATAAGCATACGAATTGTCACAGTTGTTAATCCTTTGCTCCTTTTCATTTCAACCACCATTTATCAGACCACTATTCAAGAAGAACAAAACCAGAATAATAATTGCTATCAGGGGGACAATGACCTTCAATATGTTATATACTATCTGACTCTGGCCCTTCATATAATTATTATTCCCCGCTCATATTATAAATAGCCTATATTTTCCCTACCAGTGGAATTTCAAGAAATATAAGCCTCGATTAACAATAATATTCCATATGCCTTCAGATGCAATGAGTATGCCACCGGCTATAGCACTGTTTTTTATACTTGTAGTGGTTGGGTTGTTGATGATATCGGGTATTGGGGTGAACATATTTGAGTTCCTTAATGACCTGTGGCAGTCTGACCGCGATTTAACGCATGAGGACCAGGTTGCTTATTATTCGATCAACACACTCAAATGCGCGATTGACAGCGTAGCAACCGGACAACAGAACAGCTGTGTAAGTCAGTATAATAAAGGCAAAATGGAAGGTGCGATTACGGGCAGACAGGGCAGTGGATTAAGCGACCTGTGGGGAAACGGAGAAGGCAACGGCAATGACATAAACACCAATTACGACCCCAATGAGGTTGCCCCAGAAGAAAAGGCCTGGGTTGGGTGTTCGGGTTCTGGGGATTCCATCTCTTGCAAGGTCAGTAATTTCCAGCTGCAGCAGTATTTCAGCGACTATCAGGAATGGATAAGCGCGGCCGGAGACCCGCAATACCTTGTGTATTTCCAAAACTTTCCCATGGGAGAGGATTCCCAGTGGAGCGGGCAGTCTGCGTGGTTTGAAAGCTTTGGGAAGATAATGTTCGCCACTTTCTGCGTCGCACACTTCATAAGGCCGGTCACTGCTCTTTGGAGTGGAGCAAAATCGGTTATTAGCTTGAAAGCCGTCCAATCCTCCAGCAGGGGGGCCCAGGTACTTAAGAACCTCGGAAGCAAGTTCAAGGGGCTCAAAGGGATCTCGGAGTATATATTTCATCCAATAAGAAGCGGCAGAAGAGCAGTAGGTATAGCCAAGACAGCTGCAAAGGCCACACTTAACAGGGGTATAGTAACGCAATACGGGGATGATGTGGCAAGGTTTGCATCCCAGAACGGGGTTTCAGGCCTTAAGAGGGTAGAGGTAGCAAAGGCCTTTACTGATATACGAAATGGCAAAATCGCTGAAACATCCCTTGCATCATACATAAGCACAGCAGAGGCAACCTCAATAATAACCAAGCTTATAGGATCCAAAGCAACCCAGGCAGCAACAACGGCCGTTACAAACCCCAGGTTCATCGCATATACAGGCATTGACACTATTACCTCTTACTATTTGGCGCGTGCCAACAGCGAGCTTGGCAAATTCACTGATTTTTACGGGGATTCGCTCGTGCTCCAGAGGACAATGGCTGCAAACGACACAAGAAAGGATTTCGAGCTGGAAAGCCACGGTATCGCAAAGCCCGATCAGATAACCGACCCGACAAAACAGAACATTGTTGATCTGAAATCCCCTGTTGTAATAGACAAACCAGAAGTGCTGAACCCGTCAAAAAACTTCTATCTGGCTTCACCCTGTTATGCGGATGTGGAAGTGAAAATAGACAAGGCCAAATGCGGTGTCTATTCCTACGAATCAGACACCCATTCAATAAGCTGCGACTCCCCGAGTGACGAGAGCTGGCTTGATGGACTTAAATACATACCTGAATGCGGTGCCTTGCCATCCTGGGGAAACAAGGAATTCATAAAGAAAGAACAGGAGATTGTAAACCAAATGGATGTTGAAATATTCCCAGAGGATTCGGAAACCATTGATACCACAAACCTTGTCTGCTGCCATAATGCCAATGATGATGTATATGAATGGCTGACCAAGGAGCTTTGCTCAGTGGACGGTAGAAGGGTGGCGGCATCTGATTCAGCTTGTTCAGGGGTCACGCGTCCTGCAAGTACGCTCACAAGGAAACAGTTCTTCGACCCCATACATAGAATGACATTCTATTACGACGAAAGCACAGGCATCCCTGACTTTTTCAAGCGGACATGGGACTGTTCCGGAACCCAAAGCTATGCTGAGGTTGAGTATGATTCTGATAACGGGCCATCGGTCTGGTATACCTATGATGGCGGTAAATGGAAATACAAAATACCAGATCTGAGCAGCCAGTATTATCATGTTTACCACAACGTTATTGATGCCCCAGAACTGTTCAGTGTTTTGGGGGTAGACACAAACCCGCATCAGACCTTGCTTAACCAGTTACAGACGATGAATTTCGAGGATGGCAGCAAACTGATTGAAGACACACTGAACGATTATGATAGCCGGGGAAGGGACGACAAGATAACAATATATTACCCCGACGGTTCAACCATTGAAACCGATGAAGTTGATGAAGAGAAGTACCGCGTGTACGAGCTGTCAGACCTTCTTGACCTATGCAATTCGCCGATACAAAAAATGCCATTGCCTGTCATGCCCAAAGGCCTGACCAGCAGCCCGAGCAGAAGCGGTATTGATGTGGCCTGTCGCAAATACAAGCTGGAAGAGGATTTCTCAATTGAAAACCTTGAGTTCTTCGGGGGTTCCAAGGAAATGCAGCAGGGCCTTGGTGAAGAGGGTGCAGAGGTCTTTTCATGTCATCTCCAAAGGCTTCATATCCCAATCTCTTCATACCAGTTAGCGGATGATGAAGATGATATGGTGACCGACATCAACATCTATTTCAACGTAGATGAAAACGGTGATATTGGAAAGCCGTTCGCAATAAAATACATAAAAAAAGATCTATCACTTATCCCAACAATCATCGGCCAGTTCAAAGAGATTGAAATTATACTTATGGACTATAGCGGTAACGGGAAGATCGACGAGCTTGCCCATTACTACACCGATGAACAGTCTTTGTATGCAACATCGCTCTTTGATGTGACATACTCGGTCTTTAGCGACAAGGACAGTGACGGCACTGTTGAGATGGTTAGCTCCAACAAATGCTCAATTGATGCAATAACACTAAGGCCCGACACAGACCCTTATGATGAAGACCCGAATTATTGCTATAAAAGAAGCTATACCACTGTCCTAGGCTTGGTTGAGACAGTGAGCCTTTTTGGCGTCAGCGCCTTAACCAAAACAGCAAAGTTTGGCGGGGTTAAGGGCTGGGCATTAGCCACATTTGTTGATTGTACTATTGCATATGCCGAGTATAGATGGGGATCCAGCCAATGGCCAGGCTAGCCCTTTCTACCACAAATATGTTCATCCACTACGTACCAACCTAGCAACTAATTTAACCCCGCAGCGCCAACTATATCCCAGATAACATGGAATTCTCTATTCGGATGATGGCTGTTGCGATAATCATTATCATAGTGTTTGCGGTCGCGGTTGTGCTTATTGCGGGGTGGGGCGGCACGTCCAACGACCTCGTAAACGGGCTTTTCGAGTTCTTTGGGAACCTGCTTTCAGGCCAGACCGTGCCTAGCGGCGGGCTTCCTAACTAACCTGCCCGCTTGCCAATATACCCAAACAAACAACTATATACCAACCAGCCCGGCAAAGAACGAAATAACAACTACGATAACGCTTGCAATGCCTTCCAGTATCGCTTCCAGGAGGTTGATGTTGAAGAAGATGAGGATAATCCCGATCAAGAGGATTATTATCATTATACCAATAACCAAGCTACCCAACAACCCCCCTCTCATTCCAACACCCATACCGGCCTTACTTCAGCTTTGTTTCAGCCTTTAACCGCCTTTGTGATTTCCGTGAAATTCTTGGAGCAGTTTTTGCTATTGTGTTGGTACGTTGAATGATGGCTTCCTGCCTCAACTGCCAGCCTTTATGCCTCCGATTATAAGCTTTTTCACCTCGCTGAAATCCGGAGCATCTGGAACAAGCGGCCTTAATTCGCTTTCCCAAACAGCCTTGCTGATTTTCAGGCCCTTTTCAAACCTGCTCCTGCTCCATCTTTCATTGTAATATTCCAGCTTCTTTTTCACCAGCTCAAGGCCGAATTTTACCCCTTTGCTGAAAAGAAACCACAAATCATACACATCCCTTGCCTTTGTCCTGGTCATTACTGCCCTTATTTTTTCCGCCAGTATTTCCTTTTCCTGCATGGCGAGCAGGGAAAATCCGGGTATGTCAGGATACATTGAAGCATATCTTGCAACATTGGGTTCCATTTCAATAGTCGATTTGGCATTCACATCCATCTTTATGTTTGAGAATGATTGTGGAACGCCTTTGTATAATGGCCCCTTTGTTCTTATTGCTAATGTCATGGAATCTGAAATCTTTTTCTCATTCCTTATATTCGCTTCTATCCCGAATGCAGACAGGTCAGATATTATCTTCTTTATTACAATGTCTATATCAATTTTCTTTGCCATGGTAAAGTCTATATCCTCGCTGAATCTGTCCATTCTATATATCTTATGCAGGCATGTACCCCCCTTGAATATGAGCTCATCCTTGGTGTTTCTGGATATTGAAAGCAGTGCTATGTCAATTACGTAATCCTTTTCTGCATACCCCAGGCTGAGCCCCTTAAGCCTTGCCATTCGCTTCAGGTCTTCAATCGATATCATCAAACTCCCCCGTTCAGGATTATCCTCCATTTTTTGTTCTTTTTTCCGGATGCTTTTCCGTTCCAGCTCAGCAATATATAGTTCCGGTCAAAATGCTCAATCAGCTTTCCCCTTCCGTCTATCCCGGAAATTTCCATCATATAACCAAGCCTTTTCATCAGGGATTTGTTTTTTGTTTTAATTGCGTATTCCACAAGCTTTCCTGCGTCAAAATCTTTTGTTTGAACCGCCTTCACAACTTCAGAGAACGGAATGTTTCTCAGCAACAATGAATCTATTATGCTTTTTTCTTTTTCTGCGACAAATATGTCAAAGTCCCTGTATCTTTGCTTCTTATAGCCCCACATATGCTTTGTCTTGAAAAAACGAATCCTTTTCTTATTGAAAACCATATTCTTTTTTGGTTTTGGTGACGCCAGCATTATATCCCTGGGCAACTGTTCCGTGAAATTATAGAACCGAATTGCTGTCCAGAAGCTTATGTAAGAGGGTAGTGTTATGTAGGAAGAGAACACCATGGGATCCTCAAAAACAGTATATTTGCCTTTCTCAACCTGAAAAACAAGGCCTTCTTTCTTCAGCCTGTGCAGATATGTTCTTGAATATTCGGGTGTTTTTCCTGTTACCCTTACGAATTCATTGAATGTGAACAACGGATATCTCTCCAGCATTTTAAGCAGTCCTATTTTTTTCATGAATAATTATTATTTTCCATGCTTATAAATATATCGTTTATACATAATTATCTTTTTTGATTATTATAAACTAATGAAATAAGCATTTCTTATGTTGAACCAGAAAACCTATGATTTCAATCATATGATGTATATACAGTTTCTGGTCCAACAGCTGTTGCCGAACCAAGAAAACCTCGTCGCCTTTGGCGACGTCGGTTGCAATGAGGCAACATTATGTTGAACCAGAAAATCTTGTGCATCAGCACAAGAGATGAACGCACATCTCTTGAACTGACGTTCAAGACATCTGCTTTAAAGCAGATGATGTATGTATAGTTTCAGCATCTCAGTTATGCAAATTGATGCTGAGATGTCCCTTGTCCCCCCACATATCATACAAGAGACAAGATCTGGTCCAGCAGCTGTGTCAACCTCCGGTTGACAGCTGTTCAGCGATGTGAAACCAACGGTTTCACAGATGTTGAGCGAAGCTCAACATTTAGCCAGCGGATGCACGGAGGCAACATTATTTTATGCGCTCAGAGTTATCGTTTTTGATAACTTCGTTGAATATTTATAAAATTAGCTATCCCTTGACAGCCTTCACTATAGCCTCGAATTTCTTGGGGTCGCTTTCTGCGATCGTGCCGGTGACAATGATGTCCGCACCGGCTGCTGTCTTTTCCTTTGCTGTTTCAGGGTCGCGTATGCCGCCCCCCACTATAAGGAGCACGTCATTGCCTATTACCTTCTTCACTGCACCGATCATCTCCTTGGGCACGGTCTCCTTCGCGCCCGACCCGGCCTCAAGGTATATGAACTTCATTCCGAAATATTTTGCGGCAAGGGCGTAGCCCACAGCGAATTCAGGCTTTTCCCTGGGTATGGGCCTGACATCGCCAGCCCACCCAGCAGATGTCGTGGCGCCGGATTCAACTATAAGGTAAGCCATCGGGAGCGGCTCAAGGCCGTATTTGTGGACGATTATCGCGCCCTTCATCTGCTCCTCTATGAGATACTGGGTGCTCCTGGAGTTGAGCAGTGACATGAAAAACAACGCATCCGCATCGGGCGACAGCTGCTGGGCTGAATTTGGGAACAGTATCACCGGCAGGCCGGCCTCCTTTATCCTCTTGACAGTGCCGTTGAGCTTGTCACCGTATGCATCGCCGAAGGTCCCACCAACCATCACCGCATCCGAGCCGGCTTTCTGCGCCTGCTTTGCAAGCTCTCCTGCCTTGCCAGGGTCCTGCTTGTCCGGGTCCAGCAGGGTGAAATGTAACGGTCCCTTTTTCCTCCGTTCAGTTATGTACCTGAATGTCTTTTCCGATGCCATGAAAATCACTTGAAAATCACTCTATAATTAATTTATGGTTATAAATGGGTTTTTATAGCTTCAGCAAACCCCGGTCTCCCTGCACAGCTCCTCTGCCTTATTGGCGTCAAGCGGCTTCTCGTCCAGGATGGTGTAGCGCTTCCTTACGTTCTTTGCCTCAAGAAGGGCCTTTATTACAGCTTCCTTCTCTACACCCATCTCCTTTGCTGTGGTAGGGGCGCCTATTGTCTTGAGCGCTTCCTTTATGCGTTCCCAGTCCTGGCCCTGCTGGTATGCCATCAGAACCGCTCCCAGGCCGCACTGCTCGCCATGAAGCCCGCCCGAGCCCATTGCATCAAGAGCGTGCGAGAATGCATGCTCTGACCCTGATGCAGGCCTGCTCGAGCCGACCAAAGACATGGAAATGCTGGAAGAAACCAGTGCTTCGACAAGGTTTCTTATGCCCCTCTCCTTCAGTTCCTTGATCATGCTGGCGGAATTTATGACAATCTCGCTTGAAAGCAGGGCAAGCGCTGCTGCATATTCTGAGTAATACTCATCCTTCGACTTGTGTGCCAGCTTCCAGTCATTCACTGCAGTGCAGTTGGATATGACGTCCGCAGCCCCTGACGCAATCAGCCTGTAGGGCGCTGACTTCATTATGCCTATGTCTGCCACTATTGCTATGGGGGGCTTTGCCCTTAGCGAATACCTGCCGCCATCCTGTCCGGATATGCTTGCCCTTTCCGATGCAATGCCGTCGTGCGACGGTGCGGTCGGCACTGATATGAACGGGATCTCGTTCCTGTATGCAATCATCTTGGCAACGTCTATGACCTTGCCCCCGCCAACCGCAACAACCACGCTTGGCTTGTTGTATTTGTCTTTATTGTCACTTTCACCCGCCTTGTTTATGCGGTCAACCTCTGCTGCGGTTGAATCTGCAACCAGGTCCATATCAGCGTTTAACAGGCCACTAGCCCTATCCCCGGCTATGCCTTTCGTTACCTTGTCTGCCAATACAAGGATGTTGCTGCCCTTCCCAAACTCAAGCTCCCCGCAAACATCAGGAAGCCTTTCGAGCACATTATTGCCAACCAGCACTATCCTCGGTAGCTCTATTGAATGCGGATCCATGATAGAAATAATGCCAAAAAGGTTATAAAACCCTTATTCCCCCTTCAAATCCCTTGCGGGACAAGGAACCTATCTTTGTCCCGCTTTGCCTTGAAAACCGATAGAACGGTGTCTTTCACCGTAGACCAATTATCAATATCATTTTCTGGTATGGGCTCCCCATCCACAATAAGATTGTTTAAATGTTGCCAAAGGCGTTTTAAGTCAGAATATTCCCACAGAAAAGCAGAGTATGGGGTGTCAATACCAATGCTATCAAATGGCCTGCCAGAGACATATGACACAACCCTTCTCACGTTCTCTGATAGTTGCGGAACCCGATACTCTTTGACATCATTGCAGTCAAATCCATCCCTTATGAAGAATGTATTATCTACATCCATGCATTCTGACCAGTCTTCAAGACCATCTACCCCATAGATATTTTTTTCATCCCCATCCATATTCTCAAGAACATAAAGCATTACATCGCGGAGTCTATCCCAATTATCGTATTCGAGTGGTGGTGTTATATGATATTCCGGCATTAGTACTCTGTCAACATCAGCTGCAAGGATTTTCATATCATCTATCTCAAGTTCTCGTAGGTTATCGTTTATTCTGATATCATCGGCGCTGAGATACCTGTTCGACCGTATTGCCGCAATCCTCTTGATAGCTATTGTTTGTTCGTGTAGAGAATAAACCGCTTCTGTCCAGCCTTCACCGACCGAAAACGTATATTCGCTCCTAGGCATTGCTTGTCTCATTCAACCCACCTCGACTAGAATATTATCATAGGCAGCTTTTTAAGTTTTATATAAAACCATCCAACAATTGATTATCACAATTTCACAATTATCATTGTCAAGTGATCGTATGTTCGGATTCCTAAAGGACAAGCTGAAGAAGTCGGTGACAAAGCTAGCTGAAAAAATAAAGGAAGCACCGGCTGAGAAACCAAAGAAAAAGGAAGAAAAACCAGCAGAGAAACCAGAAAAGAAACCAGCGGCAAAGCCTGAGAAGAAGCCAGTTAAACGAGCAAAGCCAGAGAAGCCAGCCAAGCCCACAAAACCAGCAAAACCTGCCAAGCCAGCCAAGGCAGTTAAACCAGCCAAACCAGCCAAACCAGAGAAGGTCGAGCCAGAACCCGAGCAGCAGCCTGAACCAGAAGTGGAAAAGGCCGTGGAAGAGGAGGTAAAGGAAGAAGTAATAGAAGTAGTAGAAGAAGTGGCAGAAAAGGTGGCAGAAGAAAAGGAGATAACAGAGGAAGAGGTAAAAGAAGTAGTAGAGGAAGTTGTAGAGGAAAAAGATGTAGCCGAGAAAGAGGAAGAGGTAAAAGAAGTAGTAGAGGAAGTCGCTGAAGAAGTGGTGGAGGAAAAGAAGCCCGAGAAGAAGCCGGGATTCTTTGATAGGCTCAGGGGCGTAAAGAAGATAAAGAAGATAACGACCATAAAGGAAGTTGTTATTGAGAAGACGTTGACAGAAAAGGACATAGATTCATTCTTCACAGACAGTGAGACGGACCTGCTGCAGGCCAACATCGCGCTGGAAGCAATAGATTACATGAAGGACAGCATGAAGAAAGGGCTTGCAGAGAAGAAGATAAAGCGCAGGGGAGCCGAGCAGTTCATATCAAATGCGCTGGAGGAAACATTGCTGGGGCTTGTTGATCACGGCACAGTAAGCCTGGAAAAGGTAATCAAGGACGCAAAGAAGCAGGGCAAGCCGGCTTGCCTGGTGTTCCTTGGCTTCAATGGCGCTGGAAAGACAACATCAATCGCAAAGGTCGCCCGCTACCTCATGGACAAGGGCCATTCCGTGGTCCTGGCTGCTGGCGACACGTTCCGTGCAGCCAGCATAGAACAACTAGAACACCATGGCAACAAGCTGGGCATCAAGACAATCAAGCACAACTATGGCTCAGATAGCGCTGCTGTTGTTTTTGACGCGTGCAAGCACGCCGAGGCCAAGGGCATAGACGTGGTCCTTGCAGACACAGCCGGCCGGATGCATACTGACAAGAACCTTGCAGATGAGCTGAAGAAGGTCATAAGGGTAAACCAGCCCGACCTGAAGGTATTGCTTGTGGACTCGCTTACAGGCAATGACGCGGTCGAGCAGGCCAAACAGTTCCATGCAATGGTTGGCGTGGACACGGTAATCATGGCCAAGACTGATGTGAATGAAAAGGGCGGCTCCATCCTTTCAGTCAGCTATGCTATAAAGAAGCCCATCCTGTTCCTGGGCACAGGCCAGGAATACAAGGACCTCGAGAAGTTCAGGCCCAAACAGTTCGTGAAGGGGTTGCTGGAGTAGTTGATTATGAAAAATGTGTTCGGGGCTGAGATATGCGAAATAAACGAGCTGGCAAATGACAAAGACGTGGAGAGGACCATTATTGAGATGTTTTCTAGCGTACTCAGATACTTGGGCATTTCACCTGAGAAGTCAGATGCAATAATGAAGGAATGCCTTGAACTTGCGAAAAATTATGATTCACTATTAGACTATGAGAAGGCTGCCCACAAGGTTCTGGAGAGGGAGGGTGTTGTAAAATATATCCCCAAGATACTGACAGAAAGGGCTGAGATATTGTATAATGAGATCAGGCCTTTCCTGGCCAAAGGCAATATACTTGACCTTGGATGCGGTGACGGAAGGATTGGGAGACTGGTGGCAAAAAGAACCAGCGGCTCAAAGGTTGTTCTAGCCGACGTATACAAACACCATAACATAGGCAAAACCGGCTTGGATTTCAAGCTGTTCGGACAGGAGGATGATGTGCCGTTTGAGGACAACACATTCGATATAACGCTTGTGCTCACTGTTCTCCACCACGCTGATGACTCGATAAAAACCATTAAAGAGGCTTATCGTGTAACAAAACCCGGTGGAATGATAATCGTTGATGAATCCGTTTTCGGTGTTAACGGAGAAGATTTATCAGAAGAAAAGAGAGAAAAAATAAAGCATTTTATTTCGTTGGATTATGAGCAGCAGATGATGGTCAACATATTCTTCGATCATTTCTATAACCGCGTAATCCATTACAGTGAAGATCCAGCCAAGAAAGTCAATGTGCCTTTCAATCTCAACACCCCGAAAGCATGGAAAAAATTGTTTGAAGAGAACGGTTTTAAGCAAGAAAAACTAATCCACCTGGGCTCTGACCTCCCTATGGTCCCCGAATATCACACCCTGCATGTGCTGCGGGTGCAGAAATAACTGTTGGAATAAAAAACATCAACCATCAAAAAATTTGAGGTTAAGGTCCCAGAGTTCTTTTTCCTTTTTTTCCACTAATGCCGGCTGATCACGATAATCAAGGTCCAGCACCCCATCTAGATTTGGATGATAATCGGATTGTCTGAATATCGTCAGCATGTTTTCCCTTTCACCCTCTTCCCATCCTTCAAATATGACTTTCCTGTGAAACCCGATTCGCCCTTTAAAGAAATCTTCCAATTGTATGAATGGCACACCCATATTGAGGCGAGTGAAATATTCCACAAGGTGCCTGGCCTCTGTCTCATTCTGCACAAGATAACCATAACCATGAGGCACAATTATCTCATCGGGTTTTAGATCAATGTGTTCATTAACAACGGCCAATGCTTGCACTTCTGTTTGACTCATGAACGGATTCGTGTAACCACTTGCGAATTGCCCATCTGATACTGCTATGTCGCCCTTACTGCATCTTCCGAAATACAGAGTGAGTTCAGCTCTTGGTGGCATGAGAATACAATGTAACAAAACAATTTATATCAGATGCTGCTGGATGCATCCATGGCCTCATACTTTCAGTAAATCACTCTTGGTTATTATGCCCTTTATCTTGCCCTTGTCCGCGACCAGGACAGCGGGGTGGTATTCAAGCAGGCCCGGCAGCACCTCTGTACTGTCAGATGCGTTGACGACCGGGAACGGCTCGTCAATGATGTCCTGGACCTGGGTGTGCTTGAGGTTGCGGTGGGCGTTGTGTATGATGGTGGTCTCGCGGATGCTGCCGATGTTCCGGCCCTTCCTGAAGACCGGCACCTGGGATATGCCCAGCTTCTTCATGGTTGCGATAAGCTTCAGCAGGTGGTCTGCCGGGCTGGCCGAAATGGTATTATGCTTCATGATGCTCCCGCATGTCGGCTTCTCCCTTCCCCTTATCAGCACATCCATTATGCGGTTTACCGTGGAAAGCCGTGGATCCACTTTCTCAGTCTCTATCTTCGCGATATGGGCCTGGCTCACCCTGGCCAGCTTGGCCAGCTCCTGCTGGGAATAACCATGCTCCTCCCTCAGATGCTTTATGTAATGCCCTGTCACCAACATAGTAAACCGACTGCCTCACTGGCGTGAGGGGAACTATCATGCCCCGTATAAGCGTAAAATATTCCCAACAGTTATATTTTATGCCAGTTGAATATAAAAAACTATATATACTGCCTGGCCGAAGAGTTCTGCATGCCGGTTTCAGGCAGTAATGTTGAGAATGTTATGAATGGACAAGGTAAATTACAGACAGGTTTTGTTGAGGTACCGCCAGGTGCCATTGTTATAACAGGGGAGCTTCCAAGCAGCTACATGGAAGCGGGTACCAGAGGCAATAGATTGTACAGGCCAGCTGACAGCAGGACAGCCAATGTTACGGGTTTCCAGTTCATGCCTTACCAGCTTGCTGATATAGGACCTCACACAGGTGTTAGATACAAAATTGTAGTGGAACCAATTGGGCTGGGGGGCCAAGGGCAATAGACGTTAAGGAGATGCATATGGGAAATATTGAAAAAATTCAAACAGGTCTCACCAGAACAGGTGGTGTGGAGATAACCATCAGTGGAACATTATACAGTAGAAGAGAACCAGGTGATGTCCGTGAGCAAACATGTTTTAAGGGGGATTTCAGCCGATCTGGGGTAGGGTCGCTTGTGTTATATCCCGATGCAATGGATAGGATCGGTGCGGACGGTCAAGCGACTGAGCTTGAATATGAAATCACTGTCAGAAAAAAACAATAGCTATAAATAATTTAGCGACAATAAATGTGCAAGAAAAAAATAGAAAAATGAAATGGTAATGGAATATGCCAAGGAAATATCTTTTTTCATCAGAGTCTGTGACAGAAGGTCACCCGGACAAAGTCTGTGACAGAATAGCTGATGCCATTCTTGATGAACTGATCAAACAGGATCCTCAGTCAAGGGTAGCCATCGAGATGATCACAACGACCGGGATGATTGTTGTTGCCGGGGAGGTGACAACCAAGGGACAGGTTGATGTCCAGAAGATTGTTAGGAAGACGGTTAGGAAGATCGGATATGACAAACCTGAACTTGGGTTTAATGCTGATGATTGTTCTGTTCTGGTCTCACTCCACGAGCAGAGCCCTGACATAAGCCAGGGTGTGACAGAAGGCATTGGCGAGGACAAGGACCAAGGCGCAGGCGACCAGGGGCTCATGTTCGGGTATGCATGCAATGAGACCGAATCCTGCATGCCATTAGCGATTGATCTTGCACACAAACTGACACAAAAACTGTCAGAGGCAAGGCGTAGCGGCGAGCTGGCTTGGGCAAGGCCTGACGGCAAGTCGCAGGTGACTGTAGAGTATGAAGACGGCAAGCCAAAGCGCGTTGACACTGTTGTCATAGCCATCCAGCATTCCCCTGACGTGACATATGAGCAGCTCAAGAGTGATGTCATCGAGAAGGTCATCAAGCCCGTCTGCGCTGACTGGATTGACGAAAACACGAAATACATAGTCAACCACAGCGGCAGGTTTGTTATTGGCGGCCCGCCTGGCGACACGGGTGTTGTCGGCAGGAAGATCATATGCGATACATATGGCGGCCACGGAAGCCATGGCGGCGGCGCGTTCTCCGGGAAGGACCCGAGCAAGGTCGACCGGTCAGCAAGCTACATGGCTAGGCACATTGCAAAGAATATCGTGGCTGCAGGACTTGCAGACAAGTGCGAGATACAGTTCGCATACGCGCTTGGGTACTCAAAGCCAGTCTCAGTCCTTGTCAACACGTTCGGCACAAACAAGATAGCCGAGGAAAAGATCGAAGAGCTTGTCAGCAAGCATTTTGACCTGAGGCCAAAGGCAATAATCGAATACCTTGACCTGAGGCGCCCGATCTTTGAGAAGACCACGAACTACGGCCATTTCGGCAGGGATGACCCTGACTTCACCTGGGAGAAGACCAACAAGGCCGAAGACCTGAAGAATGATGCCGGCGGCATACAAAGCAGCCTGGACCAGGCAAGCCAGCCCGCTCAGGATTCAGAACAAGGCGAAGGCTCAAAAGCCGATAAAGATCAGTTCGTTACCTCTTAACCGTTTCTTGGATCATGAACCAAGTGTAATTCTGAGATAAACAAGATTAATAAGTCCCCCAGGTTATAGTATGCATTATGGACATCCTTGAGGCATTCATATTGCTCGTGGTCATAATGGACCCTGTTGTAAGCATATCTGCGCTCCTAAGCCTTTCCAATGGCAAGGCGTCTGATCGCATGCAGACAATAAAGAAGGCAATGATAGTCGCCGCTGTGGTCTTCTTCCTGTTCGCGTTCGGCGGCGAGGCCGTTCTTGGCATACTGGGGGTAAGCATGAACAGCTTCCGGGCAGCAGGGGGCATACTCCTGATAATACTTGGCATACAGCTGTCGTTGGGCATATTTTTCCATAAAATGGAGAACGTAAGCGAGTCGGCTGTGGTCATAGGCACGCCCCTCATCAGCGGCCCGGCCACAATCATGACGACGATGATACTGGTGAAGGACATCGGCCTTTTGGGGACGCTTGCCGCCGGGATACCAGCACTTATCGTAATGCTTGTATCCCTGCTGCTGGCTTCGCGCATAAGCAGGCTGGTTGGAAGGGGAAGCATGGACGTTCTTTCAACTATGATGGGTATAGTAACCGTTGCGTGGGGCATTCAGTTCCTTTTCATGGGAGTGACTGGCTTCTTCTGAGTATCCGTCATGCAGTTTGCACGATAAGCAATCTCCTAAACCCTAAAAAACGCTTGTTATCGCAAAAACAACCACAACCAGAATCAATGCGTTGTATAAGGAAAGTAGCAGCCCGCCCGGCAGGTGATTGAAAAGGGCCCTGTTATGGAATATGTCCATGAACTCCATTGTCTTCTTGGTATGCCTTGCCAGCCCTACCATGGGCACGAAGTGCCTTCCCTCAATCCCGAACATGTTTGATAATTGGTCAGAAAATATTAAATAGCTATATCCGATTAGCCCCAGTTAGCCTAGATTAAATCCTCATAGAACTAGATCAACCAGCAGCCATGCCCAGCACGCCCAGGCCACCCAGCACAACTGCACTGACAATGGTGGCCGAGATGAGCACGCCAACGCAGACCGCAAGGAAGCTCCTTTTCCAGTCAAGCCCGAGCAGCCATGCAATGCCGGTCCCGGTCCATGCCCCGGTTAATGGTGAAGGTAATTATTAGTAATTAATCTAATAATAATCATGTCTGGTTATTATCCTCCTTGGTCCAAGAACGATCTTAATTTTCTTAGAAAAAACTACAAAGAGATGACAGCCAGAGAGATTTCTAAAAAACTGAATAAAAGTGTTCATGCTGTGAAGCATATGAGAAGAAAATTCGATCTTAAGAAAGGCCCAAGATATAGGTGGCCAACGGAAAAGGTGACCAAGAAGTATAATTCCATCATTAAGAATTCTAAAAAGACCCCAACCTATGTTTATTTAGAAACAAATTATCCGGGGTTATTAACTGCAATTCACCGCGATTATGGTAATTATAATAATTTTCTTATGAGTATGGGAATAAGGCCAAATTTTGTTCCTAATATATGGAATAGGAAGAAATGCATTTCAAGATTTAAAGACATTATGAAGGAGCGTGATTATATAGATCCGCCACCTATTAAGGAATTGGATAAAATCCATCCGGGCATCTTAAAAGCAATTTATAATCACTGGGGTTCCTATAAAACAATGTTAAAGCAGGTTGGTCTTCACCCAAATTTCGAAAAGAAATGGAATAGAAATAAATGTGATATAGAATTTAAAGAGATGAGAAAGAAAACAAAAGACACTCCAACTGCTGATATGATCAGAGAACTCAGACCCGATCTCTTAGCCGCGATAATTAAATACTATGGAAAATATAATACTTTTTTGACAATGAAAGGATTAAAACATAACCAACAATCATGGACCAAGAAAAGGTGCATTTCCGAATTCCAAAAACTAATGGAGAAGGAAAAAAGAACAAATCAATTCTTTTTAGATGAGCTTTATGAGAAAAACTCAAAACTGGTTGGCGCAATATATAGACATTTTAACAGCTATAACGATTTCGTGATAAAACTGGGTTTCAAACCGAATTGTGGTTTTAATGAGGATAAATGGATATTTTGGGAAAAATTTGTCGTTGATGCCTGTAAAGAGATATATAATGATTATGATGTCAATATCAAAAATGTACTCCCAAATAGAAAATTACCGGATATTACTATTCAAAAGAACGGGAATATATTAAAAATAGTTGATGCTAAAACAGACGTTTTATGTAAAAGCATTAAAAATGACATAGAGAATTATAAACCGTTTTGTGAGGTTCTGGAATTCTGGTGTTTAGCTGGGAAAAGAAGAAACCCTTCAAAGAACATTAAATTCTTGACTGCGGATCAAATAAAGGATTTATTAGAGAGAAACAAGAGTTACAAATTATTGAAGGAATTATCAAAATTTGAGGACGGATCATATGTTAAATGACATATTATATTTGATATTGATTACATTCATTCCAACACTTGAACTAAGACTTAGTATACCATATGGAATAATTTCCGGTATGTCAGCTTCTGTAGTGATACCTGTTGTCATTGCATCAAATATTGTATTGGGATTGATTGTATATTTCTTGTTGATCAGATTTACAGACTATTTTCTTAGATTTAAGTGGTTTTGTAGGATTTATTATCCAGTAATCGATAGAGCTCATAGAAAAACAAAGAAATACGCCGATAAATATGGGTTTTGGGGTATTGCATTATTCATTGCTGTGCCGATACCTGGGAGCGGTTCTTATACCGGAGCATTGGCAGCATATATCTTGGGAATGGAATACAAGAGCTTCGCTTTGGCAAATCTAATTGGAGTGATAATTGCTGGGACACTGGTATCACTGGCGACCATTGGCATAATATCTTTCTTTTGAATATGACTTAAAAATCAGAACTCAAAGAAGCCCTTATTCCTTTCCGGTCTTTTGGATTCGGATTCGGCATCATCTGGCTTAGCCTTATCCTTCCCAAGCGACCTCAAAAAACTACCCGGCCGCATAACACCAATGCTGTAATATCCGTCATGCTCCAGCAGATGGTGGTCGTTGCTGATTATGTACCTGGCCTGGCCTGCTATGGCTGCCTCAAAGTACTTGTTGTCAGAGCGGTCGCTACATATGTTAATCCTGGTTGTTGGCTTGGGTACGTACATTGCCTTGGAATAGAATTTGATGATCTTGCTCAGGTATTCAGCCGGCGGCCGGACCTTCTGCAGGATGAATATGTTCTCGTCCTTTGTCTTGCCGGAATAGACTGCCAGCAGCTTCTGCTCTATGCACATGTCAATGATGCGGTTCGAGGCGCTGCGCGGTTTATATCGGCCAGCTATAATGAGGTTTGTGTCTATGACTACCCTTATTAGCGCTTTTGTGTTTTGCATGCTAGAAACCCATACCCAATAATCCTAAAGGACCTGTTATTATAGTTGCGGGGTCATTGCTGCCGCTTGTAAGATATATGTAGACACCAATAACCAGGTAAACCGCTATTATAGCCACTATTGCCTTTGTTATCCACCCCATGATACCACCCTACCACTCAGTATTAATCCATTTTATTACTATGCTTTATCCCTATACTTTATTTTTCACGTAGCAGTCTATTTAACCTTTCAGTATCCATGCCCTTTAACAGAATCATCTTATTCTTTGATGTCAGGCCCATGAGTATCCTGACCTCGCACCCCAGCAACTTCTTTAGCTTCTTAACAATCTCAGCATTCGCCTTGCCATGCTCTGGCGACGCCTTCACCTCCAGCACCCCGTCCTGGCGCAGCCAGAACCTCTTTGCATTCGTCTTCACCTTTACATTGATAAGCAGGCCCTCGGGCGTGGTGCGGCTATGATCAATCAGACCGTTCAGCATTTGACCCTTGAGTGTCTCTTGATATTCCATAGGCATCTCCATATATTTTATTAATATAGCATGGTATTATTTGTTATCCACCAAAGGATTGGTTCATGGGGGATTAGTCTAGTTTGGTAGGACTCCAGCTTCGGGTGCGCCGAAAGGAGAAAACTCGACCTGTGCATGCAGCATAGGTCGAGAAGCACGTAAGCGGCGCAGGAAAAGTTGGCAACCTGAGTTCGAAATCAGCCCTTTTCTTTCAAAAAGAAAAGGTTTGAGATCCCAAAAGAAACGTATTGAAATCCAATTGGGAGATCGGGAATCTCAGATCCCCCATTAATTCTTAACACGAATTAATACAGTCCAATACAATAATAAAATGATTAAATGGTGAAAAAAGCGAATAAAACAAAGAAAACGACGAACGTGGTTGAAAGGGCATATGAGCAGGCCGTTGAGACCCTGCGGAAATGCTCGACCAGGCACGGGCTGTTTGCCTCTGGCGGGCCGCGCGGATACAAAGGCGTCTGGTCAAGGGACAGCTTTATCACTTTCTTGGGCGCCAGTTTGGTGGACAAGGATTCCAAAGACGGGGAGCTTTTCAGGAAGACGTTTCAGAGAAGCCTTGACATCCTTGGGAAAAACCAGAGCAGGAAGGGCCAGATACCCAATGCAGTCCACAACTTCAACCGGAAGAAGCCGGTTATCGACTACGGGTCCATTGATTCGACCCTATGGTACATGATAGGGCAGTACCTTTACGAGAAACGGTATAGGGATAGTTCTCTACTCAGGGCACATAAGAAAAAAATGGAAAGGGCAATGACATGGCTGAGCTACCAGGATTTCGGCGAGAACATCATGCTGGAGCAGCTGCCGACCACGGATTGGCAGGACGCCTTCCCGCAGAGGTATGGCCGCACAATAAACACGCAGGCCCTTTATTACAAGGTGCTCAACCTTGTGGGGGAGAAGGCGAAATCAAGAAAGCTCAGGTCGCTTGTGAACAGGGTCAAGGAGACGCGCCTGTGGGGCGGTGATTATTACTATGCATACAGGTGGAAGAACCATAACAAATACAAGGAGATAGGGGACTGGTTTGATTCCCTTGGCAACCTTCTGGCCATCGTCTTCGGCCTGTCAGGAAGGTCGATCTCAGAAAAGATAGTGGACCACATACAAAGGAAGCGAATCCATCGGCCATACCCCATAAAAGCCATATACCCGCCCATAAGAGAAAAGAGCGAATACTGGGAAGACTACTACAAGGACTGCGATGCTGGCAAGCCATACCATTACCTCAACGGCGGCATATGGACATATATCGGTGGCTTCTATGTGCTCGCGCTCATCAAGACAGGCCAGCATGATAAGGCCAGGCAGGAGCTCAGGCTGCTGGCAGAAGCCAACCTCAGGGGAAAGCCATTCCCTGAATGGATAAACCCGCTCACAAAGAAGACCCATGGCATGCACCAGGCATGGAATGCTGGGATGTATATCCTGGCGTATGAGTCGCTGAAAAAAGGTAGAGCCTTGCTCTAGTTAGATTACACCCCAAGCTTAAGCTTCCTTACTTTTTCTGGTTTTACCATTCCCATTGGCCTGCTCGCTCTCCTGGTTGTCACTGCTTTCGTTGGTTTCCCTTTCCCTTGCGTTTTTGCTTGCAACCGCTTCTTTTTCATGTTTTCCAGTCTTCTAACAACGTCAACTAAATTCTTCTTTTTCTTTACGTCGTGCATGATGTTCTTTCCGCTGGATACCCAGAGAAGCAGCTTCAATACATAGTCCCTGGAGTTCTTGTTTTCCAGTATTTCGTCTATAATCTTCTGCTTTTCCCTTTCGGGCATGTCTTCAACAACTTTATCCACTATTGCAAGGGCCTTTTCCTTTACCTTTTTCACCATTAATCCACCCCCTTAGCTGAAAACGCTCACATTCCATAAAAATGCAAGGACGATTAGCATGACGACAAGGAGAAAAATGACAATAATAAACACCGCAGTGCCCTTTCTCTCCGTGCACGTTTCCATGCTTAATTATTGTCCTATGATTTAATTAACTTTATTCATCCCGCCAATCCATTCCAATAAATTCATTCAGTTCATTCAGCCCATCAGCTCATTCTTTTATTCAGGCTTAGCAAATAATATATCATGAAAACCTCGAAAAGGAGCCGAAAGAAGCAAAAAAGGCACACCAAACATACCAAAAGGGCCAAAAGGCCAAAAACCGGGTTGGCACCAAAACTAGGTCCAAAGTCACGTTCCATAATAAACAGGGACAAAAAGGTCATATCCACATCATATACGCGCGGCCATCCACTTGTTGTTGGAAATGGTATTGGTGCGAATATCTGGGATGTTGACGGCAACCAGTATATTGATTTTACCTCAGGCATTGCAGTAGCCAATGTCGGCCACTCCAATCCGGATGTGGTGTCTGCGGTCAAGGCCCAATCCAACAAAATCCTGCATAACGCTGGCACGGATTTTTACAACGAGCTTGAGGTCGAACTTGCTGAGAAACTTGTCAAGATAACACCGGGCAGGGATCAGCGCGTATTCTACACCAATTCAGGTACTGAATCAGTGGAGTGCGCTTTCAAGCTGGCTAGATGGAGAAGCCAGAGATACAGATTCATATCATTCATCAACTCGTTCCATGGCAGGACATACGCATCAATGACCCTATCCGGGTCAAAGCCCATCCACCGTGATCACTTTGGCCCTCTGGTGCCGGGGGTAGTGCATGTTCCATATGCCTATTGCTATCGTTGCCCTTACGACCATAAACATGGCCAATGCGAATATGAGTGCCTTGACTACATTGAAGGGGTATTGCTAAACACAATCCTGCCACCTGACGAGGTCGCAGGCGTTTTTGTGGAGCCCATTCAGGGCGAGGGAGGGTATGTAGTCCCGCCAAAGGAGTTCATGGTCGGGCTGCAGAAGCTATGCAAGGAGAACAAATTCCTTCTTATTGCCGACGAGGTGCAGACCGGGTTTGGCCGTTCAGGGAAATGGTTTGCATCCGAGCATTTCGGTATAAAACCAGACATAATATGCCTTGCTAAGGGCATTGCAGGAGGCATGCCACTAGGTGCATGTATTGCCCACAAGAACATCATGAAATGGCCGCCCGGCTCACATGCCAGCACCTTTTCTGGCAATCCAGTATCCTGTGCAGCCGCGCTTGCATCCATTAATTATATTGAAAAGCACAAGCTAATACAAAACGCAGCCAAGCTTGGTAAGTTGGGGCTAGAAAGCCTTAAGGACGATCTTGGAGACAACAATCATGTTGGTGATATCCGGGGGCTCGGGCTCATGATAGGGATTGAGCTAGTCCACAGCCAGAAGAAAAAGTACCCGGCCCATAATCTCCAAACCAAGGCCATAAAGATGGCCATGAAAAAGGGCCTGCTCCTGCTCTACGGCGGCAAGTCCACAATCCGCATTGCCCCGCCGCTTGTAATAGACAAAGAGCAGTTTGAGAAGGGGATTGAAATAATAGTTGATGTGCTCAAAAAGGTGTAACTAATTAAATAGATTCAGCTAAATTCTACCTATGAAGAAGAAATGCCCAACCCACCCCATAGAAATCCCAGACAACCGCGAGATTGTGGAGTGCGACAAAAAGCGTTATGATTGGCAGCCAGACCCCAAGGGATATTTCCTGGTCAAGCTTGACCAAAAGAAGAACCAGATATGCTGCGGGTTCGTGGACGGCAGCAAGCATAAGATGCTGGTTGAGCTAAGAGGGCAGGACCCAGACAAGATAATCAAGGAGATTGCCAGCCGCAAGCTGTGCTCGCTGGCTAACATGGGCTACATAGCGTCAGAGCTCATGCTGGCTAGTCAGGCCATTACCAGCGGTAAGAAGTATGTTCAGAGGTGATGATGAAATGAGTGAAGTCATGGTTTTGGTTGAGGGAATTGCGCGCGAAGTCAAGAATGGCTGGGTCGCCAGTTCAACGGTTGTGTTAATTAAGGATAATGGGAAGAACATCATTGTCGACCCCGGATGCAACCGGAATAAACTGCTGAGCGCCCTTAAAAAAGAAGGCCTTAAAACAGGTGATATTGATTTTGTACTGCTAACCCATAACCACACTGATCATACGCTACTTGCTGGTATTTTTGAGAATGCAAAGGTTCTGAATACATACGAGATCTATGACAATGACATGCAGATGGATCACAACAACAAGGTACCGGGCACAAGCCTGAAAATAATACATACCCCTGGTCATTCAGGGGAACATATAGCAATTGTAGTTCCGACCGATGATGGCGTCTACGTTGTTGCCGGCGATTGTTTTTGGTGGACAGATGATGAAAAACAGGTCATGGATATAGATAAAGTGGATGACGTGCACCCAGAAGAAATGGACATGAAGAAACTCATAGAATCGCGCAAGAAAATTCTTGAAGCCGCGGACTATGTCATACCAGGGCATGGAAAAATGTTTAAGGTAGAAAAGTAAATATAAATTAAGAGTGAATGTGGAATTATGGCAGAATGCGAGAAGGAGAAAAACTTGAAGGTCTGCTCGTGCACCTACCCGGGCTGCTCGCGCAAGGGTATGTGTTGTGAGTGCCTGAGGCATCATCTGGAAAGCAACGAACTCCCGGCGTGCTGCTTCCCACCGGAAGTCGAGAAGACCTATGACAGGTCCATAAAGGCATTCATAAGGTCTAGAGGGTAATTAATATTTAGGGGATTGATGTGCTGAAGGGGGGTTTAGTGGCGCTGGCTTTGCCAACTTTTATTTTTATTGCTTTTGTTACTTCTGTTATCTTTGTCATATCCGCTTCTTTGATCGTGACACCCATCCGCGCGCAGGATGGCCATGACCCCGGCCCGCTAGAACCGCCATACGCATACTTTGTCGACAAGAACAACCTAAGCGGCAGCTGCAGTGATATGAATATCGGAAACAGGACAGAGCCGTTTTGCACGATCCGTGGCGCAGTAGAGATTTGGACCGAGTTTGCTGGCAATAGTGCTGCTGACGGTGACATCGACGGCGACACAAGCGGCGCAGATTCAACCACGATTTACGTGAGAGAAGGCACGTACCATGAGAACGACATTTTGATCGGGCCCATTGAAATTCATGGAATGCCATCTGACCCGCCCGGAACCCCGGGCAGCCTGCTCCATTTAAGGAACTACCCCGGCGAAAGGGTCACAATAGATTGTGGGGGCGGGCCGTTCGCATTCCTGGTAATGAGCAATGCCATAATCGAGGGCTTTGAGATAGTCCATTTCAGCCGTCATGGTATTGCTTATGAGCCTGAATATATATCAGACACACAAGACACGCAGAGAGTAGGCATACGTATAATAAACAACACCATACACACATGCAGTCTGAACGCATACACATGCTCCGGTATATATGTGAATAACGGCGATAATGACATCATTGTTGGGAACGAAATATACAACATCTCTTCATTCCAGGATTATGAGGGCGGCGGCATCGTATATTTCGGCAACAACGCAATGATAAAGGGTAATATCCTGCATAACAACATTAACAACGGCATCAGGGTTAATGGCAGCAACAACACCATAAGAGGCAACGTGGTCTACAATAATTACGAATCATGGTATGGCAGCGGCATACATGCCGAAGGGACAAATAACGCCGTTATAAACAATACTATTTACAACAACTGGCAGAATATCCTGCTCAGCTACTGCTACGGGTGCGCGGCGGCTCGCAACCTTATCTACTCCATCAACAACACCGAAAGCATGAATTTGATTGGTCGTGCCGACATAGGGATTGAAATAATGCATTCACCGGACAGCCGGATCATGGGCAATACTATTGCCTTTATGTCGGACACTGGGATAAGGCTGTATGGGGAGTCATTCCATTCCGATATAAAGAACAATATAATTTACGGTGGTATAGAAAGGGCGATGAGCTTAGATTTTTACCCTACTATATCCAATACCTACCCCCCAATGTTCCAAAGCGACTACAACCTGTTCCATTCAGAGAGCGGAATACTGATATTCTACAATGGGACAGATTATGGAAATTATACCGGACAGCCCGGATACCCAAGCCAGCCCATCGGGGAATATGTGAACGAAAGCGGCCAGGACAACCACAGCCTGTTCCAGGTAGACCCGCTTTTCACTGACGCATATGGCTATGATTTCCATCCAATCACAGAAAGCCCGGTATGCAACATGTCTAAGATGGGGAGGCACATCGGCGCCCTGCACTGTGGAACCGCAGCGAGCTCGCAAGACCCTGACCCATCACCCACATCATGCACACCGCACTGGGACTGCACTGACTGGTATCAGTGCGTGAACGGAACCCAATGGAGGGAGTGCTTTGACTGGAACAGATGCGGTCTGGACCAATCCAAACCAAATGAAACGAGACAATGCCAAGTGTACAATGACACAACACTCACAGAACCACTGGTAAATGACACAGAGCCGACTGATGTGGAAGGCCAGGAACCGGACATAACAGTTGTCATGCCGGAGATAAATGAAACCAATGGAACAGGAAACCAAACTGCTGACATACCTGTTGTGATTGCAAACATAACAAGAAGACACATAAGGATAAACACAACGCGACCCAGAAGGGTGGATATTGAAAGCCCGAACATAAGCATAAATACGATCCAGATAAATGTGAAGAGGAATGTCACTAATGTTTCAATAGATGTTGCCAGGATATCCGATAAGCCGCCTGAAATCGTCCCAATCCCCAACATCACTGACATGGAATACCAGCCCTACCAGTATCTAAACATAAGCCATGAAAACATCACCGACCAGGACATAGATTTCGTGACCATATCATTTGACATGAACAAGAGCTGGATATTTGAAAACAACATAAACAAGTCTGATGTTCATCTTGCGCGCTATTATATAATAGGGCAATGGACGAAGCTCCCCACAAACCTTGTATATGAAACCAGAGACAGTGTATATTACGAGGCCATGAGCCCGGGTCTCTCCATGTTCACTATAATGGCAGGGACCGTCCTCTCCGCCACGAACCGTACATGCGTGCCTTTCGACCTGAGGTGCGATGGCAACATGCTCCAGGAGTGCGATAATGATGGCATGGAATGGGTAGACGTGCAGGTCTGTGAGTATATGTGCTCGGGCACCAAATGCGTCAAGGAAGGCCAGCAGGCTGCGGATGACGCTGGCTCATGGTGGGTTATCACCGTATTCGTCGCAATCGTGATTATCCTGGGTACTGCCGCATATTACTATGAAACCAAAAGGCAGCGCTTGACCGAGGAAATCAATGATATGCATTGAACATTGTTTAGTGATGAGCGCTCTTGATATTGTTTACGTCCAATAATCGACACTTCGACAGGACATGTCGGAACATTCCCGACAGATAATTCCCAATGTATTTAAGTGATTAATTTATCCAGAACCCATTGTTCATAAACTTTAAATCCCGGCACTCCATATAGTGTAGATGGATTCAGGGGATAACTACGAAGTGGCTGATATTTCTATCGTAGAAAAGGGCAGAAAGAACATGGAATTGGCTGAGGCCAGGATGGGAGCCTTGCTTAAAATTAAAGAAAGGTTTGCTGATGAGAAGCCGCTTAAAGGCATCCGTGTTGGCATGGCGCTCCATATAACAAAGGAGGCCGGGATTCTTGTACGCACGCTTATTGCAGGCGGGGCTGAAGTGGCGATAACAGGATGCAACCCGCTTTCCACTCAGGATGACGTGGCTGCCGCGCTTGCGAAAGAAGGCGTCAGGGTCTGGGGCTACAAGGGCGAAAACAAAGATGACTATTACCGCTACATAAACAATGTAATCAAGTTCAAGCCGCATGTCACGATTGATGATGGATGTGACCTGGTCAGCGAAATCCATAAAAAGCATGCTGATATGATACCTGAAATCCTCGGCGGCTGTGAGGAAACAACCACGGGTATCATCAGGCTAAACGCAATGGAGAGGGACGGGGCTCTCAAGTATCCGGTAATTGCCGTTAACGACAACAAGACCAAGCACATGCTTGACAACTACTATGGTACAGGCCAGTCATCCCTTGACGGCATAATCCGTGCGACAAACGTGCTTTTCGCAGGGAAGAAGGTTGTTGTGTGCGGTTATGGCAGCTGCGGAAGGGGCGTTGCTGTGAGGGCAAAAGGGCTTGGTTCCAATGTTATTGTTACAGAGGTGGACAATTTCCGCGCGCTGCAGGCCAGCTTGGATGGTCATACGGTTATGCCTATCGATGAAGCAGCCGCGGTAGGGGACATATTCGTTACAGTCACCGGAAACAAGCACGTAATCAAGCTCGAACATATGAAGAAGATGAAGGACGGCACAATCCTTGCCAATTCAGGCCACTTTGACCTGGAGATTGACAAAAAGGCGTTAAAAGAGGCGGCTTCTTCAGAAAGGAATGTAAGGCCAAACTTGGACGAATACTTGTTGGATGGCAAAAGAATATACCTTGCCGGCGAAGGCAGGCTTGTTAATCTCGCGGCTGCTGAGGGCCATCCCAGTGAGGTGATGTCCACATCATTCTGCGGTCAAGCGCTCGCAGTGGAATATATTGTAAAGAATAAAGGCAAGCTAAAGCCAGGGGTAATAAGCCTTTCTGAGAGGATTGACAACCATATAGCGGGGCTGCAACTTGAGGCCATGCAAATTAGAAAGGATATCATGGATGTAGAACAGGAGGCTTATATGGCCAGCTGGCAGGAGGGTACTTGAAACAATCGGGCATGAGAGATAAAAACCGCATCTAACCTATCTATACTATAATAAAGGCCATAATGTTGCCTCCATGCAACCAATGTCGCTAAAGCGACGGGGTTTTCTTGGTTCGGCAATAGTGCTGAAACTATACATACATCATCTGCTTTAAAGCAGATGTCTTGAACGTCAGTTCAGGGGATGTGCGTTCATCTCTTGTGTGCGTGCTGATGCACAAGATTTTCTGGTTCAACATAATAAAAACAAAAAACTAAAAAGTATAAACAATTAGGTATGAGTGTGAGGTTACACTTTTAAGCACCAAACGCCATATTATATGAAATGGGGGAAAATTGGGGGAAGTTTTTGGGCCTTGCGGCAGCACTTGTTTTAGGTGTAATCATATTCTCAGCTTCAGCCCAGGCACTCCTTGCTTTCATGGACAGGAATGCCTATGAGATAAACGAGACTGCTATTGTGAAGGTCAACCGCACGCAGAACATAAACATAACCGGTATTGTGAGTTACAGCTCAAACAGTACCCAGATCGACAACTTTACCATAGCAAACGGGTCTGCGGGCATGGTTGAATACTCCTATGCCCAGACGCTTCCTGCGGGTGAATATGCATTAGCGCTTACGGAGAGCAGCGACGAGGTGCAGATAGGCTTTGAGGTCGCAAACGAGATCCTGAAGCCAGTAGTAAGGCTGATGGGCGCTGCTGAGCCGATATTCATTGATACCAGCACAGAGGTCAACAACGAAACAGGCGGCGTGAGCGGCAACTTCACCGAGCTCCTTGTTTTCAACCTGAGCGCAACCATCCTCTACGGCGAGTATGACAACCTGACCGGTGACGACAGGAACTTCAGCTTTGTCGTGGTTGATGAAAAGGCATCAGGCGTTTATGATGTTGTTTATGTGGATGATGACCGGGTGTTCCAGCTGTTCAATGATACGGAGGATACTGCAACCAAGAAATTCACCGAGACAGTAAAGGGACCAGGAGACATGCTTGAGATAGATGAGAACAACAGGTACATAATCGCGGATATAAACACGACGAACGGTAAAGGCGTATACATGATTGTGCCACTATCCTCCCCGGCATTCAGCTCTTCAGACACGCTTCATATGGCTGTCCTGGTCATGGACAAGAACGGCAATCTTTATCCAAACAAGTCCGTAAACATATCGGTTATGGATGATTCAAAGACACTCAAGTATAACACGATGGTAAGCATAGGTTCAGACGGTTATGCCAACATCTCACTAAGCCTTTCCAGCTACACTGCCGGTAAATACTTAATTGCTGCGAACGAGACGCCAGTCGACGTCTTCAGGGTGGAGTCGTTCAAGCTGCACGGCAAGGTCACCGACCTTTCCGACAACCCGTCGTATGCATTTGCTCCCAACTCAAAGGCCAAGATATGGGCGGTTGCCAGGGACGCCAACGGCGACCTCATGGCACTCAGTTCTGTGCCCACGGGAACGCTTACCATGCCGGATGGCTCAACAGCAGCCCTGTCATTCTCAGCACAAGCAGGCGCCACCGGGGTTTATACCGCAGAGACAACATCTGCTTTGACAGCGACCGGTGAATACAAGGTCATCATAACAGGGACGAAGAGCTCTGACACAGAGAAGTTCGATATGGGCTTCAGGGTACAGAGTATTGAAATGATGTTGGAGACGGTTAATCCAAAATACATCGACGAGGGTGGGGGTCCGGGAACCATGATAAGTGCTTTTGCCCCTGGTTCAAACGTCACGGCTATCATATTCATGATCAATGCCACCAAAGGTTCCGCAATGAAGTCGGGCGGGCCGCCTTGCGGGTTCGACGGGTCTGGATGTGTTCAGGTCAGCTGCGCCAGCGGCCAGTTTGATGTTTTGGTAAAGGATGAAAAGGGAAGCAAGCACAGCCTCAACAGCAGCCAATTCAGCACAATGACAATCAGCCAGCTGGCTTCCAGGTTTAACCTTGAACCACCGGAAGAACCGGGCATGGAGGACCAGTGTGCACTAATGATTTGGGACAACAATACATGGATCAGCAACGCAGGGAACTACAAGGCTGAGATCAGGTTCAGCAACGCCTCAGTAGGGGATCTGGATGGCGGCGCTTCATTCAGCATCAAGAAGCTGCTTGCCCAGGGCTCTACGGTGGACTTCAAGGGCGACTCTTTCAGCTTCTTTGCCCCCAACAGCACCGTAAGGGTGAAACTTGAAATAAGAAATTTGGCAACAGACGAGCTGCTGCAGTCTGGCGACATCCTTAACGCCAAGTTCACAGAGATGTGGAAGGAATGGCCTGAAAGTAAGAACGCCTTGACGGAAATGTCAGGGTTCAATAAAACAACGCTTAACGAAAGCATGGACGGGGACACTATTGTGTTTACATCCCCTCCAGAAGAGGGCTTCTACATGGCAGAGTTCAGATTCCAGGCAAACATGAGCGGAGAAATACTGGAAGGCACTGGAAACATATTTTTCGAGCTCAAGAAATATATGATATGGGCTGATCTGGATAGCGTGGGAGAAGGCAACTGGTACGTAAAGGTAGGGCAAAACATAAGCCTGAGCGTCACTATAATGGACATAGACATGGGTTCGCAATACGGCAAGGGGACCGCAGCCAGCTGTACAGGATGCACGGGCCTCGTAGCCAACATAAGCTCCCTGAGGAACGAGCAGTTCTTCAAGGAAATGGTCGAGGGTACTGATTACAGCATAACTACTGGCGTTGTTACAAACTCAACCTCGGGTGCAACAATCACCATAGAGCCGACAAACCTGCCGAGCGGGTGGTATGGTGTTGATGTGAAGCTGCAAAGCCCTGACGGCAGCGATACTTATTACGGCTGGGGATGGTTCGAGATAAGGAATTTCTGGGTTGATGTTTTCGAGGTTGAAGAAAGCGGCGGCAACTACAGCAAGCCAGACAGCGGAGAAGATCCTGGCGGCGGAGGACCCGGCGGCGGCACTACAGTCCCTGTAGGCGGCAACGTGCTGCTTGGGGTTGCTGCATACTCACCGCCCACCAAATTCTCACCACCAACACCACTTACAGTGTCAGCTGTTGATACCGTAGGCATGCAGAATTTCCAGGTATGGCCGCCCCTACCAGTCTCTGCTTCGAAATATAGCATCGTCGAAATTGGAAGCAAGAACATAACAGAGTGCTGGGGCGATTATTGCGAGGAATTCCCAATCTATGTCATCAACCTAACGATTGCGAATGATACCGACGAGAGCAGCTATGAATTAAGCCTTGATGTCACTGCGGCTGGAGCTGGATCGGACATAGGCACGGCACGTGTAACAGTGGCTTCATATGTTACTAGCTATGTGTCATCCCCGCTGACAAAGATGTTTGAATGGCCGCCTGTGTACGCGACCACAGAAAACCTTACATTGATATTCAGCGCCACGGATTTTGACGGCGGCCCATACAATATCACCAACATTACTGTAGGCGAGGTCTTTTCAGAAAGCGGCGGGAGACCAGTAAGGTTCAAGTTCGGGCAGAACTACACCAATAACTGCACAGGCACTGTGGATTCCTGCAACCTGACCATGTTCCTTAGCGGGCTTTCATCAGGAGAATACTTTGCAGTATTCGAGATTGTTGACGCCAGCGGCAGCAAACAGAACGAAGAGTATGAGTTCGAGATAAGGAACCTGCTGTTCTCGGTTCCGAAGATATATGAGGGCTGGACCATGGAACAGAGCACACCCGAAAAGACCATAGATGCATGGAACGGCGAGGACAGCTGTAATAATGAAATGTGGCTCAATGATGACAGCGAGCCAGCCTCCCAAGGCCATATATCAATATATGGGGGCGCGTCGAACATAACATTCCCGCAAAAGAACACTAGCCAGAGCTATTACTGGGTAAGGATGTGCCTGCGCGCAAGCGAAGGCAGACTGGAACAGGCAGGTAGCGGACAGTCATCGTGCCAGGAGGGTGGTGAATTCATATATATGGTGAGCAATGCCACAAACGTCTGGCTGAATGAGACCTCAGACCTGAATGGCTCGGAAATGCTTACAAACGGCAGCACGTTCGTGATTTCCAATTATTCGGGATTCAACTGGAGCGTGGATAGCATCGGCGAGGGCGGACGCAAAGTCCAGCTCAAGCATGCCGGCGGTACCATATGCAGCAGGAACGAAGTCGGTAGCGGGGACGGCACTGCTATCAAGATCATTCCGCCTGCTGAGCATGTCAATTATTCATCGTTCTATCACGGCCCCACATACATTGTTGGTGATATGTGGGAAGGGAACTGGCCGAGGGAGGATTCCATCGAGGGCAAGCTGAACGTATCAGCAAGGCCTGTATATATCTACCACAACACCACACATCTTTGGCTTCACAAAAACTTAACAAACGTCGATTTCACGAACAGCTCAAATACGAACGGCCCGTATGCGGCAGGAGACACCGCAGAGGACGGCTACGGAGGCAATTGGACAGTGGTTTCAATAAGCAAGAGCCAGATAAGCCTTAACGGCCAGAACATCCTGTCCAACGGCATAATGGTCAATACCTCGTTGTCCACAAGCGGCAATATATATGTAGGCGAGCTGCGGGAAAATGAAATGGGTTTTGAAAACAAGTTCTCTGAAGTGAAACAGGGGCTGGACCTGGACGGCGACGGCCTGAAAAACGGCAGCCTTTACTTCTTAATCATCGACGGCAGCAATGGCTACAACAAGCTTGCATTCAGCAACTACAGTGAGAAATGGAACTTCACCGAAACGTCCAGGATAGTGAATACCAGCGAGCCCAACCGGCTGCTGAGGCAGGTTGGCATAACCGACAAGCTCACGCTTCTGAGCATTGACCCCAGGGCAAGCAACGTGAAGTTTTATGACCCATCTGCAACCGGGGACTGGCCTGAGATGGGCGACTCCAAGATGGGTGATAATGTCACAATACCTGTTGTTGTAAAGTCACCTGACGGCAGCTCAATAATAGCCAACGTGAGCATACCCAACATGAAGGTGAAGACTTCGACCGGTGTTACCATTGTCCCGACAGGCCTGAGCGCAATAGAGATAAACGGTGTTGGCGAGATAAGGATAAATGTCAGTGCACTGGGTTACAGTTCAGGAAGGTACGAGTTCGAACTCAAGGCAGACAACGGAACCTTTGGTGAAGAAATGATGAACGAATGGATGTGGCCCAGGACAACGGTGAGGAACTTCCTTGTTGACATGAACCCGGGTTACGGTGGCATAATATCAGACTTTGTCCAGATAAGCGTGGATTCATACGGCGGCTGGGACAGCACAGTAAGGGTCAGGAGCCTGGAGACAGTAAACGAATCCGGGAAACCAGCAATCACAGGCATGATGGCATACATGCAGCACGAGCTTGGGGCTTCGCCTGCATGCGCAAACTTTGCAGAGCCTACTGATGCAGGAAGCGATACCGGAAACAAGACCTATGTGCTTGACCGTTTCGATGACCAGTACTATGCCTACATGACGCCTGCCAACACAAGCATGGTATGGCTTAAGAGCGGGGACTGCAACTTCACAACAGCAACCAATTACACTGCGGGTGACCAGGTAAACATAACCCTTGGTACAGACGTATTCATGCTATACATCCTGAACGCAACCATTGGCCGTGGGGCGATCGGCATTGCCGGTCTGGACAGCATTGTTGTCGAGCCCATAAGAATGAGTGAATGGTCCGGGAACAAAGCACCACAGTGGCATATAATGGCAATAAACAGGTCAGGGACCTTATACAACATCATATTCGCAAATGACACAGCCCTTAACTATCCGCAGGCAGGGATATGGGGAGTCGAAGAGGTGTCCAAGGCTGTATGGATAGACACAGACGGGAACTTCTCTGATGCATCAAAGTACGTGATAGGGGATAACTTCACGGCCGACGAACACATCTCAAGGCTGGGGCCCGGACCATGGGAAGGCATCAGCATCGCCAACACAAGCAACCTTTCTGGCATTGGGATAACCGCCAGGCCCACCATGGATATAAGGGTGCAGGACAACACACCAGCGTATTTCGGCAAGATAAACGAATCCGATGCAAGCCTTGATACCGACGTTAACATGGACGGGGACAAGACGGATGTGTTTTACATGGTTGCATACGACGAATTCGGCGATGGCAACAATGTGCTTACAAGGATGTATGTGGATGACGACCTTAACATCACAGAGCCCTGGTGGGCAAACAGCAGCAACCCCAACCAGGAGATCGAGCAGGGTAACGATGTTTCATACTACGAATTCTACGGGAACGAAGAAGGGAGCATGGCAGAGCAGGAGGGCAGCCCGCCCACTGGCATGTGGGGCGGCAACATCAGGTTCGCTGCACAGAACAACAGCCAGTCATGGGAGGAATCCGCTAGTTGGAACACAAAGGTGTACAACGGCACCACAATGATACTCGAGAAGAATGTCTGGAGGCTCGACAAGAGCAAGACACTCTCGCTTACCATAAAGGTATTTGATTTTGCGCAGTCGCCGGTGTCCGGAGCCAACATCACACTCGAAAAGCTCATGCGCTTTGGTGGGGGGCAGCCGTTCACGGAACTGAACGCCTCTGCAGGTGAGTATACCCTGAACAATGTCCAGAACACAACCGACAGCAATGGCTTTGGTATGATTAAGATATCGCCCAACGGCACATGGCTGGACAATTCCGAGTACATCGCAGAACTGAAGATCGAATATGGCGGAATGGAAGAAACCGTTAAAGAGTGGTTCAGGATGGGAGAGGGGGGTTTCTGATGAAAGCGAAGACTCTTCTTTTGCCTGTGGCAACAATGATTTTCGTAACCATGCTCCTGTCAGCAGGGGCATTGGCATTGTCAACCACTGTAACCCAGTCCGGAGCCGACAGCGACGAGGTAATGAAGGGACGGACCTTCACGGTCGAGGCCACGGGCTGGACAGGTGATTGTAACCAGGCACAGATAAGCTTTGGTGGCTGCAGCAGCTGCAGCCTTTCTGGTGAACAGTCAACAAAAACAATCGGCGGCGGCGCAACAAGCGTCACATGGACAACCACAAGCGCAACCCAGTCAGCAACAGCTCAGACAGTTACAATTAGCATGCTCGGCGTCTGCGGCGGCCAGACAGCAGACAGCAGCTCCTTTGACATAGTTCTCCCGCCTTCGCTTTCAGTGACAGCGATAGGCGACTCCACTGTCAGCAAGGGGAGCAGCTTCACCTCCAACATCAACATCCTAAACAGCGGGGAGACCACGGCCAATGACATCACCGTAGCCGTAAGCGGCACTGGCATGTCAGGCACCTGCAGCCCGATCCCAACCATAAACGAGGGGCAGAGCGCTGCAGAGCCATGCACAACAACTGCCTCAAGCGTAGGCAGCCGGACAGTCATATTCACGGTATCTTCTACGAATGCTGATTCAGCTTCAGGTTCGCACACGATCACCGTCAACCCGGTATGCGGTGACGGTGTCTGCGATACAGGCGAGACAACAACCAGCTGCCCGGCTGACTGCACGGGAGGTGGCGGCGACACGCCGGGTGGCCCAGGAGGTGCACCAAGCGGCGACCAGGGGCAAAACAAGTCCAATCGACCTACGCTTGTGCCTGGTGTGGGCCTTAGGAACAATACAAGGCTCCAGGCCGCTATTGAAAGGGTGCTGGGCCAGGCGAACATGAGCGACCAAGCCAGGGAAAACATGCTCAGGCTTTCTGCCAGCATAACCTCGGACATATCAACCACAAGAATGTTCAACGTATCCGGAGGCAAGTCAAGGATAACCACAAGGATGAGATACAGCGGCCAGGAAAAGGCCAGGAATTTCATGCTTTTCGAAAGCGTGCCAAAGGGCTTTGCAACCAATGCCAGCCTTGTTACTGTAAGCGCACCTGGCGCAACGGTTGAGATTGCAGAGGAAGACCCGTCATGGGTGATCATGTACCCGGAGCTGAACCCTGATGATGAGATAATAATAAGCTATGAAATCGACGGCACAAAGGATTCTGACCTAATAGATGACGTGCAGAGCGAAGTATACGCCGAAGCCCTTGAAGATGTCGACAGTGATGAAGGCGATGGTGCCGAGGCCTGCGACAACGACGGTGTTTGCGAGGCCGGCGAGACCACAAGCAACTGCCCGGCTGACTGCCCGGCAACAACACCCGGTGATGGGGGAACAACACCAGGAGATGGAGCGCAGCCCGGCGCAGCGGCTGACAGCACGCTGCTGATAATAATCGTCGTGATAGTGATAATCGTAATAGTGGTTGTCATCGCAGCCGTGCTTTACAACAGAAAGGGCAGCAGCAGTATTATGTAAGTTTCTTCTTTCACTATTTATAATATATAGAGCAAACCCCCACACAGCACCACACAGGCGAATTCTATAATAGCCATCATAACGGCATGAATACGTACATAGCCACTCCCACTGCTATCACAAAGACAATCATCGCATACCATATAATTTGCTGGCTGTGTGTCAGTTGCTTGGCGTTCTTCCACTTGTTCCTGTTGACTGCTCCAGCCACAAAGAATACAATACCAAGTGCAAAAAATGCGCTGGTAAGCTCTCCACGTATAATTGAATAGCCGCCAAAGATTATAATCCATATTATGCCCATGACAAAGAATGTCTTGTAATCTGTTTCATGATGCCTGCCCTTCTTCTTGATAGTCACTATTGCCGCAACTCCCAGCACCACTATCAGTGCTGCTATCGACATAATGATCCACGGTAATGCATCGCTCATTTTTTCACCTCCCGATCACCAAAGATAAATAATTCCTCAATAGTCGTCTTGAGGGCCTTTGCAACAGAATGGGCCAGAAACAGGCTGGGGTTGTACTTGCCTTTTTCCAGGAAGACTATGGTTTCGCGGCGCACACCAACCTTCCTGGCTAGATCCTCTTGGGTCAGGTCATACCTTGCCCTGAATTCCTTTATCCGGGTTTTCATTTTATCAACTACCCTTCCATTTGTCCCTGTTGACAGCACCGATTAATAGGAAAACCAGCCCTATGGTGAACAAAGGGCTGAACGTGGCATCAGGCCTGAATATGGAGTAGCCTCCGAAGATAATGACCCAGATCAGGCCCATCCAGAAGAATGTTTTGTAGTCTGTTTCATGCTGCTTGTACTTGCCTTTCCTCATCACCCAAACAACAAAGATACCAAGCACAAGTATAAGACCTGCTATTGATACCAGGATCCATGGTATTGCAATCACTTGATTCCCCTCCTTGATATTATGAACCATACCAGCGCGAACACGCCGATTATTAAGAACAGTGTCACAAGCATGGCATGCCTGACCACCAGACCAGGGAACCCGAAATCCTCGACCAGAAACCCGTGGTAAAACATAAGTGCCAGCACAAAGTAAATCGTTATCATGCACGTGTAATAGCCGGCCTTTTCCTTTATCCTATGCGATAGCTCATCATCAACCGCTAAGCCTGTTCTAACTCCTTTGCTCAACCTTGTTATCAAGGTAACTAGTATAATGATAATGAGAGCAGCCGGAATTAGAATAATTAAAAGCATCGGATTAAAACCGCTTTCACTTATCTCAGTATAAAAAATCGATGCAAGGAATACAACAATGAATAAAATTAGGATTATGCCAAACGTCTTCATGAACCTTAGCCTTGCCTTGTCGTTCATATCAACACCAAACACATATTCAACCTGTTAACCAATTATAACATTTTATTAACTATTTCTAACCTTATGTTAGATATATATAACAACTTATATTTAAAGTTATCGGTTTTTTGTTTAATTTCAGCCACCCTTTCATATCTTTTTCATGCCCAAGTATCAAAAAAGAAACCGGCTCGTATTTAACAATCATGTACAACACTCTATTCTAAGGTGATGTTATGGCCCCTCTTACTCGCCGGACTATTCTGGTAACAGTATCAGCTATATTGGTATTGGCTGTCATAGCAACAATTGTTGCAACATCAATAATACCGCTTTCGGATTCCTACAACACGGACAACGTTCTCCCATCTGTTGAAGTCCGGGAATACCAGGGCGAGCGGCTTTCCTCAATAGTAAGCGATTTCCGCGAAAACTCGATCAAAGGCCCCCAACACATAGACCTTGAAGGCGATGGCTACCGGCTGGAACTGGCGGGCCTGGTCAACAGTCCCAAAAGCCTGACCTATGAAGAGGTCATAAGCCTGCCAACATACACCAAGGTGGTCACCCTGCATTGTGTTGAGGGATGGAGCGCCAAGATACTGTGGGAAGGCATAAAGCTTGAGGACTTGATGCAGCAGGCCGGCGTCCAGCGGGATGCCAACACAGTCATCTTCCACGCATATGATGGCTACACATCATCTCTGCCGCTTGACTTCATCACAGAAAACGATATCCTGCTCGCCTATAAAATGAATAATGTCACATTGCCTCCAGAACGGGGATTCCCGTTCCAGGTAGTTGCTGAGCAGAAATTCGGATACAAATGGGTGAAGTGGATAACCAAGATTGAGCTCTCCAATGACCCAACTTACAAGGGATACTGGGAATCCAGGGGCTATGACAACATTGGCAATGTCAACCGACTTGGCGACGGCAGCTGACTTGGCCACCACGTTTCAACTAGCCAGCAGCCTAAGCCACCATTGCCAATCTCAACCCATCGGATAACATGTCAGCAAACACAGAGTTGGCAGTGAATTCTTCAGCAATAATACGCTTACTTGTTCTTAAGCTTAAAGGTGGCTTGTAAGACCTGGGGTGAGTAAGTGAATCGAACATGTCCACAGTAGCCAGAACATGTTTTGGTATGGTTAGATCAGGATCATCACTCCTTCTATCATCAAAATCGCTTGTTTTTCTTGGATCCCTGGGGTATGGATTATCAGTGAACTCATGGCATGCCACCACCACCTTCCTAACCCTGGAGTCTGAAAAGTCTTTTAGCGAATTAAAAGCGATTCTTGAATGTCTCCGGACATCTTGCATCTCATATTCATCCAAGGCAGAATCCTTATCAAGAATTTCTACAGCAACACCCACCTTGCCAATATCGTGCAGTAATCCCGACTGCCCCATCATTAATACGTCATCGTCTCCATACCCCAAAGAATATCCGAGGTCAATACAACCCATTAACACCCGGGCGCTATGTTGGCCCGATTCCGGATGGTGCTCCAGCAACGGGTCAAAATAAAAACGTACCTCTTCATCGTTAAGAATATGCCTATAAACTTCCACGCTTTCATGATGATATGGCAATATCACAAGCATCAACACGTATTATAATTTGATATGCTAATATGCAATTTCCTAATCCTGATAACATATTAGGAAAGAAAATATTTATTCATTACCCAAGAATTGTGATCTTGAACACAGTCCCATATCATCCCATATAATAATACTGCCCTTTCTGCTTCTGCTCGTTGTCCTTCTGCGAATCAGGCTTGTTCGCACGAGGCCGGCCAGTGCTTGGGTCCCTGCGGAATGTGATGCCTAGCGCCTTCAGGAACGAGTTCATACCTTCCTTCAGCCCAGTGGGAGCGCTCGCCACACCCCTAACACCCTGCTCCCCACTGAAAACCATGACCCTGTCGCTAATGGCGTCGATGAACTGCAGGTCGTGATCAACAACGAAGCACGGTATTTCCTTGCCTTCTGCCCGCTCCCTGATGAGCTTGGCCACGCGCAAGCGCTGCTCCACATCCAGGAAAGCGGAAGGCTCGTCAAGCAGCATGACATCGCAGTCCTTTATCAGCGCAGCAGCCACAAAAGCAGACTGCATTTCCCCACCGGACAGCCGTTTCATGGTCCTTTCCATGAGCTTCTCCAGCTTCAGCATCCTGATTACCCGCTTATCCTCCTTGGAAAGGCTCTTCCTGCCGGATGCAGACTTTATGAAATCCCGAACCATAAGGAGCTCTTGTTTCTTATCAAGCACAAGCCGCTGGGGCTTGTATGCCAATGCCATCCCAAACATGCTTGCGTCCCCCTTATCCGATTTTATGTCTCCGGTCAACATTCGTATGAACGTGGTCTTGCCGATTGCATTAGGCCCCAGTATCCCAACGATCTCACCCTTATACAGCTGGCCGGGCTCTGTTTCCATGCTGAATGAGCTGCCAAACGACTTCTTGAATGCAGGGAACTCAGTGAACAGCCTGTTTTTATCAGATGCCTTTGCCTGCTTCCTGAATATGATGGGTTCCTGCCTAAACCTAACATTCTCTTCCTTGAGATAGCCCTCCAGGAAGGTATTTATGCCCACGCGCACGCCGTATGGCACTGACACTATACCAAACACGCCAGGCTTACCGTAAAGAATGTGGACATTGTCAGCTAGATAGTCGGCAACAGCAAGGTCATGCTCAACCACCATTACAACAGCCTTCTCAACCAGTTTCCTGATCTCACGGGCTACCTTGAGCCGCTCATGCACGTCCAGGTAGCTTGATGGCTCGTCGAAGAAGTAGAAGTCAGCTTCTTTCAAGAAAGCCCCTGCAATCGCAAACAGCTGCAGCTCCCCGCCAGACAGGCTGGATATCTTCTTGTCAAGCATTTCCCCAACATCAAGCCTTTTCACGATCTCGTCCACGCGCTTGCTATCACCCATCTTCCTCAGGATATCCCTAACCTTGCCCTTGTACATCTTGGGTATCATGTCAACGTGCTGGGGCTTATAAGATGCCTTGATCTTGCTTTCGGATAGCATGTCCAAGTAATCCTGTATCTCCGTCCCCTTAAATCGCTCCTTGATCATCTGCCAGTTATCAGCATCAGAACCAGAATCCTTACCCACAAGCCCGGAATTGGGCTTCAAATTACCGGAAAGCACGTTCATGAGCGTGGACTTCCCAACACCATTCGGCCCGATTAAGGCAGTGACCATGTCCTTCTTGGGTATAGGCAGTCTGAACAGGCTGAAGCCATTCCTGCCATACCTGTGAACAGGGTTCTCATTCAGCTTCTCAGGCAGGTTAACCACTGAAATAGCCTGTGTAGGGCATTTATGAACGCAAATCCCGCAGCCAATGCATAGTATTTCATCTATCAAAGGCTTGCCGTCTCCGGAACCTGGCTTGCCGCCTTCGGCGTCTGCTTCCTTCTTAACCTTCTCCCAGACAGTTATGCATTCCTTCTTCGCCCTGTTAACCGGGCATACGCGCTGGCATAGATAAAACCCACATGTCTTAGGGTTGCAGAGCTCGCGGTCAATGACCGCTATCCTGTTTTGCTTGGCATGTTTTTTTGCTGGCATGTTAATCACATTATATCAGTTTAAATCAAATTTGAGTAAGGGTATTTAAAAATCAAGAGCAGGCACTGCCCGTCCAGCTGCAAGCAGGCTCAAAATTACATGGATCATAATCACATGCTCTTTTATTTGTATAATCAGAACATTCATCAACTTCAATCCCAACACTTGAAGCTATCCCATTACATCTGAAGTCTATTCCATTACAATCATAATGTCCATTTGAATAACATGGGCCAGTGATGTTGCAAGTACTTATTGCCCAATTAGGATCCCAGGTTTCTGTACAATTAACAGTTAGATTGCAAAATGTAGGATCATCTCTTGTCCACATACAACCAATCTGGCCTCTATTAGCATTCCAAGTGTCTCTTATCCATTGAGGACCCTGATTATTTGTAAGTTCCATCCATCTATCTGCATAATCAAAAAGAACATTATGGTTCCAATAGTCTCTAACATTCATCATCTGTGCTCCCAAAACAAATCCTCCCCAATTTCTGATTTGTGATCTATATGGGGTGTAAATCTGAAGACTATCTTGTAATACATTATCACCATGCCTTATACCCCATTCAGGCATTCCAAGATGTCTTTGTTGATAATAATTTTCAGGTGGTGCTGGGCTAGAGTCTCTGTTTATTCTTCCACTATTTATATTAATGTCCGCCTGACTTACATAAAAAGTCTGACTGTCTTCAGCAAAGTTAGGATCTCCCAAAGGCCAACTTCCAATATTAATCATATCATTATCATTTAGAACCATCCCAGCAAAAAGAATAGGGAACTTTCTGCCAGCACCTATTTGGCCCCCTTCAATCCAAACATAAGCCCCATTTTCATTATCTGCAATACCATAAAGATCAATTCCTAGTTGAGTATAACGAATAAGAAGTTTTTCTTTTTCTGCATCTGTATACTCATTTGAATTTAACACGACTGCAGCCCGACCAATAAAATCAGCAACAGCTATCCCATCATGAGGGGTACTATATTGGGGATGAGAATATGAACCTCCTTCTGCTCTGATAAAGTCAATCCAAGGTCTCTTAAAAGCACGCTCTAAAGAATAACTAAAAGTTTCACGTTCAAGGTCAGCATCTCCTGCAATTGTTTCTGATAATGTTGGAAGAGCAACTCCAACTAAAGGATAATTTCCAAGTTTTGAATAATTTAAACCACTTACATTAAAATTAACAGATTTATCTGGCTCTGAATAAGCTGGCCTAAAGTAATAATTATTTTGATCTAAAGCAGAATCAAGAACAGTCAAAATTGAAACACTTAATAACTGCTGGGTTTTAGGGCTAGTACTCCAAGTACCGTCTTCATATCTACTTCTAGCAGAAACAACAGAAGAGCCTGCTGGAACTACCATAGGATTTGATTGTGAAATATCATTACCACCAGGTCTAGCTTTGTTTAAACCAGGGACAAAATAAACAGGATTTAATCTGCTATCAAAACCATGATTAGTCCAACCATTAATATCAGCTGGATCAGGATTTATCATGGTTCCATGTTTTGTATGCGGTCCTTGACCATCCCCATTATCTACCTCAACACTCATAGGATCAATCCCGATTATTGTCACATTGCCGCCAGGTGTGTTTGGAACGACCCAGAAATCATCATTAGCGAATGTCCCGTATTGATATTCCTCATCGAAATACCAGGTTATGCCGAACTGAGTGATATTGAACCCACTTAATGGAACAGTGCAACTACCTCCAGAACATTGCTCCTCACCAGTACAATCGCCCGCATCTATGCACTCAACACAGCTGCCAGCACCATCACAAAAACTGGGCAATCCACACCCAACATCATTCTGCCTTGCCGCCACCTCTGCCTGGCCACAGCCGCTGACACACGTTGGCGATTCATAGCATACATTGTCAGTACAGCCAACCGCATCCGCTGGGCAATCCTCCCCGGCATCGCAATTACCGTCCCCACAAACCGACGGTGCAGCACCGCCCAACACAAAATCGCAAATGTAAAAACTGCCTGTGTAAGTGACTATCCCCCAGTTATCTATGTTTGTTATGGTATTCTGCTCGTTCCTGAAGGCATAGTCAGTGGCTAGCGTCTGTTCGCTGCCGCCTGCTTCGGTCACATAAACATCATATTCATGGCTAGGCACATCAACAACAACCCTGAAATGGTATTGTGTCCCTGGAACGAACTGTATGGCAATATCCCTTGAATACCCACCACCATTCCTGGCGTCAATATACCCATCCGCAGCAAACCTTACAATGACCCCATAATCCCTGTAATCCCCATATATCATCCCAGTTGTTGATGAAAGCCCGATCAGGCTGTCCATGGACGCGCTGTTGGGTGTTGCGTCAAATTCTGCTGTGAATATGCTGGTCTGGGCGGGCGTTATACCGAAGTTCCTGAACGAGGAAACCGGGCTTATATAACAGTCAGGGCAATCCGCATCATCACCGTCCTGGTCCCCGTCGCAGTCATTGTCCAGCCCATCAGCACAGTTGCCGTTCGCAACCGACTCCGCAGTAGTGATGTCATTATAGCTGTCGCAGTTGTCGCTGGAGCAGTAGTAATCCAGGTACTGGCCGCCAGGGACTGCACTGCACCCGTCCTTTGCGTTGCAGTTCTCGCATCCCGGATATACTCCGCAATTGCTGTCTGTGCCTGCGCACGCTAGAACTCCACCATACTCAATTGCCCCACAGTCGGGCCCAAAATCCCCAAACCGCGAATTACCATAATAATCCAAGGCTGGTATAATAATCTGTGCATCACCGGCATAGCCTGCATCAATTGCAGGGCTGGATGATTGGATATCAAAGTCAGCAACTATCACTTCCCTGGGATGATCTGCAGGATCAGAACTGATTACCATGTTCTGGAAATCGGGGTCACCTACCGAATTGTTACCCGAGTTTTCACTGAATCCTCCCTGCCCAAGTGAAATGCCAAACAGGTTGTAGTTAATGTCGTGCTCCACTGGGTTATAAACAGTATTCATGTGATTGTAGTTCAATGAGAGTATTATGTTGTTGTATATTTCCGTATTGGTTAAGTCCCGTCCCAATGAGAGCCCACCATAACCGCCATTGCGCCTGCCCCATATTACATTGTTGTAAATCTTAAGACCATCAACGGCCCAGAAGTATGCTGAGAAGCCGCACTCTGGCGCATAGAATATATTATTCTCCAAAACCAAATTAGTAGAAGGAGGAAATGCACGCTCCGCATCCCCTGTAATAAATGCCGCATTGCCCCTCATATCATATACCAGATTACTGATCATGTCAACATTATGCCCGTCAATTATTTCTATACCATCTGTATGTGCCTGGCAGCCACCGCTATCATCCCCATAGAAATTATAGATCTCATTGCCGATTATGTCAACATTATTGACACCAAGCATTTCTATTCCATCATCAGCGCCATCATGAATCTCGCAGTTCTCAACTGTTAAGTAATCAGAATTAAGCAAGCGAATGCCATGACATGCACCGTTTGTATGGCTTACTACTTCATCACCACTCATTGTTTCAAAGCCAGCATCCACCTCACAGTTGCTTATTATAATATGACTTGATCCAGATACAACATCTACGGTTGCTCCTCTCAATCCCTGCTTCTCCACCTTGAATCCGTTTTCAACAGCTCCGTCAAAAATTATGTATGATGCCCCACTGAAAACAATATCCCCGAATATGGCTTGTTCATCACCATAACCATCCTGCCATCCGTTTTCAGTCCCGTGTTCGTCAGCGGTTGCCTTTTTGACTGTGATGTATTCCGCTCCCTGCGCGGCATCATCGAATGTATAGCCGCCGGGATTATAATCCCCAGAAGCAACATAGTACACCACATCCCTCTCAAGCAAGGCTGGCAAGCCAGTTAAAGCATTGGTCCAATCAGATCCAGAGCCGTTACCAGAAGCAGCTGCACGTACATAATATGCACTGCCATGGAAGACGCACGTCCCACTTTCGCATGTATAATCCAATCCGCACTCAGGCACGCATTCCTGTCCAACTGGGCTGTATATGTACGCATGCACCGCATCATACAGGTCAGGATAGCATGAAGAACATCCGTACCACAGCTGGATGTAGCCCTGCAGCTCTGTGAGGTTGACCACACCATCGCACGGTTCCTGGTCTGCGCCTGTATTGCAGGCTGGCTGGGCTATAACCATCCCTGAAAGAAGCACGAACGAGAATACCAACCCAATCACGGAAGCAGACAGAAACGTTTTCATATATAATAAATTGTCTTTGCGGCCTTTTATCCATTCACATTTATAAGCCCTGGCCAACAAAATTAACCATGGCAAGCTATGGCGATATCCTTGGGGGTGCTTTGAAATTCTCATTCCAACCCAAGCGCTGGCTGCCATTCTTCATACTTGACAGCGTGTTCTTCCTGGCAGCGATCGCACTTTTATACAACAACCTTAACGATATACTAGGATTCTTTCTCGCTGCTACGACCAGCCCGGCTGCTGTAGTGCCGCTGATAGGCTATGCATTAATCCTACTTGCAGGGTTCGTTGTATGGGCCTTTATAAGGCTATGGATAAACGGAGCTGTCATCCACCAGTCAACCAAGCCCAAGGAATTCGGACAGAGCTGGGGTGTGGCAAAGAACAGATACCTTTCAATGTTCGCTGTCACGCTTGTGACCGGGATCATATCAGGGGTAGTAGGCATGGCCCCTTACATAGGATGGCTGCTGTCGATAATCATTGGCCTGATGTTTTTCTTCGTGTTGCCTGCAGTCGTTGCCAAGAAGCTCAGCTTTGACAATGCACTCAGGGACTCGTATCATATATTCAGGCAAAAAATCCTGGCAGTTTTCCTTATATGGATTGTCACTTCACTGATATCCCTGCTAATAACATTCATATTCATGATACCATGCATAATGCTCGTGTGGAATGCAATCATGCCCTTCTTATTCCAGGCATCTTCAGCGGGCATGGCATCACTCATTGTGGTATCGATGATGCAAAACATATGGATGCTCGCACTGTGCGTTGAGGTATTCCTGATAGGCCTTGCCGTCTCCAACACATTCGTACTAAAGGCACAGACCGACTTCTACCTCCATTTCAAGAAAAAGAAGTTCGGGCTGTTTTGAAAAGCCACATAATGTTAGCTTTTTAATCCCCAACCCAAATTCTATTCAGGTGCCATACTATGCAAATAGGAATCTGCGGAAAGTCGAACACGGGTAAAACCACGTTTTTCAGCGCGGCCACGCGAGTAGACGCTGAGATCAGCAACCGCATCTTTACCACCATCAAGCCCAACAAGGGCGTGGGATACGTGGCTACGCCATGCGTGTGCAAGGAGCTGGGTGTGACGTGCCAGCCAGTCAACTCCAAATGCGTGAACCAAACCAGGCTGATACCAGTCAAGATGATTGATATAGCCGGGCTTGTTCCTGGAGCACATAAAGGAAAGGGTCTGGGCAACTCGTTCCTTTCGGATATAATGGAGGCCAATGCCCTCATACACGTTGTCGATGCATCGGGCGGGAGCGATGAGGATGGCAATCCGGTCCAGCCAGGCACGCATGACCCAATGGAGGACGTGCTTTTCCTGGAACGCGAAATGGACTACTGGATCCTTGGCATACTGGAAAAGAACTGGCGCCAGATTTTCCAAAAGGCGAAAGCAGGGTCAGGCGCCGTAGGCGCCAAGCCAGGTTCGGGTGATGCCAAGCTGGATGATCTCTTATTCAAACAGCTTTCAGGCCTTGGAATCACGCACGAAGACACAACACATGCCCTGGCAGCCGCCCCAGTCAGTGAGCAGTCGACTGAGGAAGAGAAACTGAAGTTCATCGAAATCCTGCGCAAGAAGGCCAAGCCCATGATTGTAGCCGCGAACAAGGCCGACGTTCCAGCCGCAGAAGCCAAGGTAAAGCTTATGAAGGAAACCGAGATCATGAGCCAGCCATGCAGTGCGGAAAGCGAGCTGGCCCTCAGGAAGGCCCAGGAGGAAGGTGATATCAATTACGTCCCAGGCGACAGCAAATACGAGCTGATAAAGCCTGACCTGGAGGAAAAGAAGAAGCAAGCCTTACAATTCATCCAAAGCCATGTGCTGGACAAGTTCGGTTCAACAGGCGTTCAACAGACCCTAAACCGGGCAGCATTCGACCTGCTCAAGATGATCGTGGTCTACCCGGTCCAGAACGAGACCCATTTCTCAAGCGGGAAAGGCAATGTCCTGCCGGACGCCTATCTGGTCCCAAAGGGCACAACAGCCAAGCAGCTGGCAGGCATCATACACACCGAATTCGCAGAGCGCTTCATAGCTGCCGTGGACGCCAGAACAAAGCAGCGCATGTCAGCTGACCATGAGCTCAAGAACAATGACATCGTGAAGATAATGCTGAGAAAGTAATGTTTTATGTTTGGGAAATAAACCCTTAATTAGCTAGCGGAGGAGCCATATGAAATATTTGATTATATTAAGAGGAGCATCAGGGGTTGGGAAGAGTAGAATTGCTAAACAGCTGGCAAAAAAACTTGGTAAAGGTACTGCCCATGTGCCACTCGATATTACACCATTTGATATGATTATCGATTACCTGAAAATCCCACACATAAAGATGTCCAACTTGAGTTATGACAACGCAGAATGTTTGGTGAGAAACTTCCTCAAAGCCAACTTCACTGTTGTAACGGATCATATGTTTTCAAGATATACCAATAAAAAATCTCGGCTTGAAAAAATGATACGAATAGGCAAAAGAAACCAGGCAAAGGTCTGCATAGTTGAATTGCATGCGGATTTACCAACACTTGAAAGCCGAGCAAGACAACGAGCCAGACATGAAGATGTAAGAACAAATTATAAAAAAATAGAAAAGCGGAGAAAGAAATTCCTCAGAACCAAACATAAAAACGCGATACGTATAGACACAAAAAATAAAACAATAAACCAAATAGTAAAAGAAATTCTAAAAAATATAAAGGCTTCGTAGCTGCGATTTCGTCGAACAACCATTCCATACAGTTCTCTACGAAAACATATATACAAAAGCGTAAGCTTTAAATATATGTATTACGAAAAGATATATATGAATTCGGAATATATAATCAGCAAAGGGCACATAAAGACAATAAACGAGAAGTATGGCGGAAGCCTCAGAAGCGATGCTGAGATAGAGACTGCCCTGGATTTAGGGAAAGGCAAATCCGTCTACAGGAAAATAGCGTACCTGTGGAGGGCCATACTGGTTGGCCACCCGTTCACTGACGCAAACAAGCGAACAGCACTGATAACCGCGTTAACAATACTCGAAAAATGCGAGATCAAGACAGACGAAAACAAAAAGGAGAATATGGTCTCCACGATAACAAGGATATCAAAGGAGAACATGACTGATATTAACCGAATAGAGAGGTTGGTGCGATATGCTGCCACTGGAGATTAGAAGGATAATGAAAGAGAATGAGAAATATACTGACATGCTGGAATACTACGACCGCACAGGCAGGTTCCCGCTTGACAAGATCAGGCGTAGCTTTACCCTAAAGGAGATGAACACAACAAAGCTCAAGCAGCTATCCAAAAAAACTGGGAAAAGCATGTCTGACATACTGGACGGGCTTATTGATAACGCCTAGTTTAGTAAAACATTCCAAGAATTAAAAAGACTATCAACTTCAACTCTTCCACAACCCATGCACGTTGCAATGCTCTCTAGCCAGTTTGACATCGTCCTTCTTGACCCAGAAATCGGCCTCTGGCTTGTCGCCGGCCTTGAGATGCTTTCGGATCACCCAGTTCCTTGTCAGGATCTCTATCCATTCTATTTGGTGGTTGTCCTCCATCGGATGCTCAACCGAACCGACCTTGACCTTTACGCCTTTGCCAGTCTGTTCGATAACCGGCACGTGCTTTTCCTTACCCTCAACGGGCTGGACGTCTTTGTCAGATTGGCTTAAGCCGTCTTTCCCTCCAGCCGTTTTCTCTTCCAGCAGCTCCATGGGCTGGCCGCAGCACACAAGCTCACCCACACCGGCGTGCAGCACCTCCACAATATTGCCGCATATGTTGCATTTGTAAATCTGCCTTAATTCTGTCACATTCCATACCCTCCTTAACCTTTCCTAATCCTTTTCTGCGCGATACCGAGCGCGCATGTCCTGGGGTCAGTCCTTTCAGCATCACAGCTGTCCAGCATCAGCCTTGTGTTCTTCTTGATCTTCTTCTCAACCAGCTTGAACATCTCCTTTTCGCTGCCGCCCTTGTATTCGACATACGAGCTTATGACGCCGCCTGCATTGGCTACGAAGTCGGGCACAACCATGATCCCTTTCTTATATATGATCTGCTCAACCTCATGGGTCATGGGTATGTTGCTGCCCTCGACTATGAGCTTGAACCTGAGACTGCCTGCATTGCCTGGGTTTATTAGGTCTGGCACTGCTGCTGTTATTAGGATATCCGTCCCGACCCCGAGTATGCTTTCATGGTAGTCTGTATTGCCTGGCTTGTAGTTGATGACAGAGCCCGTTCTATCCTTCACTTCGCACAACTTCTTGAAATCAATCCCGCCACCATGGCTGTGCACAGCGCCCTTGCTGTCAGAGACTGCCATGATCCTGCACCCGGTCTCGGAAAGGAACTTGGTTGCAAAACGTCCCACGTTGCCGAAGCCCTCTATGGCAACGGTTGCTTTTGAAGGGTCCAGCCCTATACTCTCAGCAGCTACCATTGTGGCATGGTATACGCCAAAGCCAGTCGATCCCAGCTCGTGCGGCAGCCCGCCCATTGACTTCGGCTTGCCGGTCGCTGCCTTCCTGCTGCCGTTTGCCTCCAAAAACCAGGCCATTTCCTTCTCAGCCATGTTCATGTCCGGGGCAGCTATGTATTCATCCGGGCATACTGATTTTAGTTTCCTCGAGAATGCCTTGACAATGGCTTCCTTCTTTTTCGGGCTGATTGCCTTTGCATCAGCAATGATGCCTGATTTCCCGCCACCAAACGGCAGGCCCGCCAGCGCATTCTTCAATGTCATTGCCCTGGCCAGCCTGAACACCTCTTCAACACCAACCGTCGGTGTCATGCGTATGCCGCCCTTGCCAGGACCAAGGCTTGTGTTGTCTATCACAACAAACCCGCGCATGCCTGTCTTCGGGTCATATACGCCAAGAATCTTTTCCGGCCCGAACTCGTCGTACTCAATTAAATGTTGCATCATAGCGATCACTAATCAAACCCCGATTAGACTTCACTTCATCCGTTCCTCAGACAACTTGAGGTGATCTGTCTCCACTTCAACCAGTGCCTCGAATATCACCTTCACCCTTGCGTTCGCTGACTCTTCGGCTGCCTTCTTGTAGAAGTTGATGGCATTGGTTTCGCGCTGGTGGGCATCTTTCAGGTTCTCCTGGTTGCTTGTGTGGCATGGGTCCTTGCCTTCTGGTATGCTGTCCAGCTTGAGTATCTTCCTCCATATGCTGGCGTGCTCTGCCTCGACCTTACCAAGCGCCTTGAAAAGCAGCTTGCTTTCCTCATCATCTGTTGTCTTCTTGGCCGCGCAGAAGTAAAAGGCAGCATTGCTTATCTCGACTTCAAGGGCGTGCTCTGCGTTCTTCTTGTCAGTCTCGTTCAGCTCCACATCAAAACTGACCTTTATCTTGCTGGCTTCCTTTATGTATTTCTTTTTCGCCCCGCAGAACGGGCAGTTGTCCGGTGCAGAATCGCCTACGTATGGATCCCCGCATATCTGGCATCTCCATAGCTTAACCATTCAATCCCTCCAATCCTAAAAAGATGGCTTTATCCGATTGAACCAATCCATCCAGCCATCTAAGACATGATGGCCTTTACCGTTTTATCCAATCCATCCAGCCATCTAACTATTCAATCTTCTTGAAGCTCTGCTTAGGTACGCCGCATATCGGGCAGTTGTCTGGCACATCGCCCACAAACGTGTTCCCGCATACCTGGCACACGTGTATGTCCTTGCCTTCCAGGTCTTTGCCTGACTCAACCGCAGCAAGCGCTTCCTTGTACAGGTTAGCATGCACCTGCTCAACCTTGTTGGCCTTCTCAAAACTGGCTTTGGCCTCTGCATTCCCTTCATCTTCAGCGTCCTTTATCATCCCAGGGTACATTTCAGTGTATTCGTGGGTTTCTCCTGCAACGGCTTCTTTCAGGTTTTCTGCTGTGCTTTTCACACCACCCATAACATTCAAATGGTTGAGGGCGTGGACTGTCTCTGCATCAGCAGCTGCACGGAAAAGCTTGGCCACCTGCTTTTTCCCATCCGCATCCGCCTTTTTTGCGAATGCCAGATATTTGCGATTGGCCTGGCTCTCGCCCGCAAAAGCAGCTTTAAGATTTTCCTCTGATTTTGACATTTTTCAATCTCCTATTCTTATGTTGAACCAGAAAACCTATGATTTCAATCATAGGATGTATATACAGTTTCTGGTTCAACAGCTGTTGCCGAACCAAGAAAACCGCTGGCTTTAGCCAGCGGATGCATGGAGGCAACATT
>Ga0180433_10000712_pt1 | contig 56592 bp, 55 predicted proteins | sample SS_ome_8_FD_132980 | JGI IMG/M metagenome (GOLD analysis project Ga0180433, IMG submission 132980) | Hypersaline lake sediment archaeal communities from the Salton Sea, California, USA - SS_1_D_1 metaG | ecosystem: Environmental > Aquatic > Non-marine Saline and Alkaline > Hypersaline >... | reverse complement strand
CCGTTCGAAAACTGATCCGACAGGGAATTGTGGATGGTATGGTGATCTTAAGCATTATGTCAATCTTATTTCTAATAAAATAGAAAATGATGGAATAGAAGATACATATTTAATTGGATTAAAAGACGATATTAATGACATATTAAAAGATGTGATTATTGCTAACAATAATTGTAGTGCTCCAAATGTATGCGGTCTTTCAATTAACATGCAAACTCTAAATTGTGGATTTACCAGAGGAGATGAATACTCAAGTTTATTGTTTTCTGTTTATAGTTGGGATGAATTTATAAGACAATTTGCTTCCGAGTGGGACAACAATCAATGGCCTGATGAACCAATTGTTACTGGCGATTCAAGTGTAAAGATTGGTGATAAATTTGAGCTAACAGTTGAAGTATCAGATCCAGATGGAGATGGCTTGTATCTTAATGTTTATTGGGGAATTAATATTCATGATTCAGATGCTTATGATAAATATGGGCCATTTGAGGATGGGAGTACTGTAACAGTTAATCATACCTATAAACAAAAAGATTTTAATATAAACGATCCTGAAAGATGTTTATTGATACATACTGAAGATGCTTGGCGTAAATGGTCAGGAACTGTTTATCATGATGTCACGTTGAAAAAATCCAAAGCAAAAACAACTTATTCTCATTTTGACGAAATAACTTTCAGATTTCCATTTTTAATTGAGTTAATTAAAAGATTAATACGCTGAGGGGGAGATTCGAACTCCCGCTCCCCAGATGGAGAACCGGCTCTCAAGGCCGGCGCGTTGGACCGAACTTTGCTACCTCAGCAAAAGATAAACTAAATTCAGGTAATAATAATACAATAAAAAATGTTTTTGATTATTAAACTAAAAAATAGTGAGATTATGATCTTAAAACAATCTCTATGTTTACACCATCAGGGACTTGTATACGCATGAGCTGACGAAGTGCTCTATCACTTGCATCCAAATCAATCAAGCGTTTGTGTATCCTCATCTCCCAATGATCCCAAGTTTCAGTTCCTTCGCCATCAGGACTCTTTCTGCATGGAACCTTCAAATGTTTTGTAGGGAGTGGTATAGGTCCACTTAAATCGACACCTGTTCTTTCAGCTATCATCTTTATCTGAGTGCATACTTCATCTAACTTTTTTGCATCAGTGCTTATTAGCGATATCCTTGCTTTTTGCGCCATTCCATGTTACTCCAAAAAATATTTTTATTTAATAAAAATAAAATAAAAAATTTGAGAGAAGCTATTATTTAGCTTCTTCTACATCTAGGCATACACCTGCGGCAACTGTTTGTCCCATATCACGAATTGCAAATCTTCCTAGTTGTGGAATCTTTTTTGATGGTTCTATAACCATTGGACGTGTTGGCACAATTTTTACTATTGCTGCATCACCAGTTTTTATAAAATCAGGGTTTTCTTCTTTTACTTGACCTGTCTTTGGATCAAGTTTTTTCTGAATTTCTTCAAATCTGCAAGCAACTTGTGCTGTATAACAGTGAAATACTGGTGTGTATCCTTTTGTTATAACACTTGGATGGTTTAATACCATAATCTGTGCTGTAAATGATTTTGCAACAGTTGGCGGATCGTTTACAGGACCTGCAACATCGCCACGTCTTATTTCGTTCTTTGCAACTCCACGCATGTTTACTCCAACGTTATCACCTGGTTGTGCTGACGATATTTCTTCATGATGCATCTCGATTGTTTTTACCTCGCCTGTTGCGCCACCTGGTTTCATACTAGGTTTAAATATAACCTTGTCACCTGCTTTCATTATGCCTGTTTCAATTTTTCCAACAGGTACTGTTCCAACACCCTTTATTGTATAAACATCTTGAATTGGCCATCTTAGTGGTAAATTTGTTGGTTTGTCTCCCAATGTAAAGTTATCGATTCCTTGTAGGACAGTTGGTCCATCCCACCACTCGATTTTACCTTTATCTTTTGCCGAGTTATCTCCGTTAAAAGCTGAAACTGGAATGAACTGAATCTGTTCATCTTTGTATCCAACACTCTTTGCTAGTTTATCAACTTCTGCTTTTACAGCCTCAAATCTAGCTTTATCATATGCAGGTTTTGTGTCATCCATTTTGTTTATTGCGACAATCAATTGTTTTACTCCAAGAGTACGGGCCAAAAACATATGTTCTTTTGTTTGAGCCATAATGCCATCTGGTGCTGCAACAACAAGTATTGCTGCATCAGCTTGAGAAGTACCAGTAATCATGTTTTTAACAAAATCTCTGTGACCAGGAGCATCAATGATTGTTACATAGTATTTATCTGTATCAAATCTTTTATGTGCAACATCAATTGTAACTCCTCTTTCTCGCTCTTCTTTTAAATTATCAAAAATCCAAGCAAGTGCAAAACTCTCTTTTCCTTTTGCTTTAGCTTCTTCTTTATATTTCTCTACCATGTGTGCTGGGAACTGACCGGTTTCAAGTAAGATCCTTCCCACTAATGTAGATTTTCCATGGTCGACATGACCAATAATTACAAGATTCATGTGTGGTTTATCTGCCATAATATATTTTCCTCCTTTTTAATAAATTCAATTTTATCATATATACTCTTCTGTTATTATTTTTTGAAGGTTTGATAGCCGTATAAGCTTCTTATTTATAAGTTTTATTCTTATAAAATACCCAATAAAAAGTAAATGGGCTCGGCCGGATTTGAACCGGCGACCTCCGCCATGTCAAGGCGACGTCATAACCACTAGACCACGAGCCCAATAAGTTATAAAGCAATTATTGTGAAATTCAGAATTGGTATTTCTTTCTTAAATGTTTCAGTTTATAAAATATCAAAAATTTTGACTTGCACATACAATTACATATGCAAATATATAGGTATATACTAAAAATATTAATAAACTGATAAAACATCTACTATTTTCTAATATTTGAGAGGGATGCATTTGAGTGAATATGAGTTAATATCAAAAGAAAATAACAATGGTTTTTTTAAAAAGAAAACAGACATTGATGACGATACATTTTTTATGTGGAAAATGGAGCTTGAAAAGGAATTGCCAAATTTTTGGGAAAAGATGAACAGCATTCTCTAAAAATCATTAAAGATTTTTTGTAAAAATATTAAATATATCTCAATATATTAGCAGTCTCCAATATGAATTATAAAAGCCCTTCATTAACTGTGGATGGAGTGATAATAAAAAATAACAAAATCCTTTTAGTGAAAAGGAAAAATGAACCATATAAAAACAGATGGGTGCTTCCAGGTGGTTTTGTTGAATACGGTGAGAAAGTTGAAGAAGCTGTAATGAGAGAAGTAAACGAAGAGACCGGGCTAAATACGAAAATAAAAAAATTAATTGGAGTATATTCAAATCCAAATAGAGATCCACGTGGGCATACAGTATCAATTGTATATATTTTAGAAATCATTGACGGAGGAATAAAAGCAGGTGATGATGCAATTGATGTGGATTTTTTTGGCTTTAAAAATTTACCTGAGCTTGGTTTTGATCATGAAGAGATAATAAAAGATGTTAGGAGGGAAAAAAATGTTTTGCCCAAAATGTAAAGGTTTAATGTATCCGAAAGATGGAAACATCGTTTGTCGTAAATGTGGTTTTAAAAAAGAAAAAAAAGGAAGCAATATAGTTGTAGATAAACAAGAAAAAAAGGAAGTCACAATAATTGAAGATGAAGATGAAAGCATTTTACCAAAAACAAGAATCAAATGTCCAAAATGTGATAACAACGAAGCATACTGGATGATAAGACAAATGAGAAGTAGCGATGAACCAGAGAGTAGATTTTATACATGTACTAAATGTAAGCATAAATGGAGAGTAGATTAAAAAGATATATAATTATAAAAGAGATTCTTAAAATTTGAAAAATATATGTTGAATATACAAAATATACCGTCAGTGTTATAAACTCAAAATGTATTAAAAATTAAAAAATAAGTTAAATTCAACTTTAAATTGTTATTTGGGGAGGAAAAAATACAATGTTTAATGCAAAAGTAAAATCAGAGGTACTAAAAGGAATAATTGACGTAACATCTCCATTAGTAAATGAAGTAAAACTCAATATCAATCCAAAAGGCATTTCTCTTAGGGCAGTTGATCCTGCTCATGTAGCTTTGGTAGATTTAAATATTGAAAAAGAAGCTTTTGAAAATTATCAAGCTGATGAGATGGAGCTAGGAATAGATATGGATAAATTGAGTAGCATCATGCGTCTTTCTGGAGCTGGAGATACTGTAAGCATGGAATATGATGAAGGCACAAACAGGTTGATACTTAAAATCGGAAATCTAACCAGAAGAATGGGATTGATAGATACAGCTGGAATGCCAGATCCAAAGATGCCTAATCTTGATTTACCTGGAAAAGTTGTATTAAAAGCATCAGAATTAACTCAAGGAGTACGTGCATCTGAAGCTGTATCAGATCACTTAGCTCTTACTTTAAATAAAGATGATTTTGAGTTATTTGCAGAAGGAGATACAGACACAGTTAATCTTAAACTTCCAAAAAAACTACTTATAGATCTAAAAACAAACAGCAAATGTAAAAGTTTATTTTCAATAGATTATTTTAGCAATATGATCAAACCAATACATGGTGAAAATCCAGTAACAATAATGATTGGAAATGACAATCCGATAAGAGTAGAATTTCAAATTGCAGATAAAAAAGGTCATGTAACATATCTTTTGGCACCAAGAATAGAATCTGAATAAAATCAACTCTTTTCTTTCTTAGAAATTTTGAGGTGGAAAAAAACATCATAAAAGAGGGTAGACGCCGAAGATATATTTTATTTACAATTACAAAAAAAGATGATATTAAAATTTCTAAAGATGAAATAGTTTTAGAAATAAGAAATAAATGCACGGAACTTTACAAAGATAAATGTAAAAAAATGGGAATTTTTCTAGTACGATTCGACGGAAATGAAGGTGTTCTTAGATGCAAGCATATTGAAAAAGAAAATGTAATCAATCTTTTAAACTCAATAAACAGGATAAATAAAAACGATGCAATAGTTAAGACCATTGGAACTTCAGGGACCATAAAATCACTTATAAAGAAACATTCTTGTGCAGGTGAATATGCAAGTGAATAATCACAAAAACGATAAGTTATTAAAAGAAGATATAATATAGTTTAATGAGTTGAGGATGGGATGCAGGATGGAGATAATGATACTGACATATCTCCTGAGCTTCTAAGACCGCTTGTAACGCGATCTCTTAGAAGGAGTAATGTCAGGAAAAAGATTGCTGAATATCTTTTTGATATTAGCCCAAGCGGTAGCTATACTTCTGATATTGCGTATAATGTTAAAACTACACCCACAAATGTAATAGGGGCCATACGTGGTATGAATTCCAGGTATAGAGAAGAAGAATCTCTTATTGGTCTTAACCTAGTAGAAAAAATAGAAGGCAAACATAATGTTAAGATCTACAGATTAACTGATTTTGGTAAAGAAATAGTAAGAACAATTAAGGAAGAAAGATAATAGTAAAAACCATCCTACTAACTCAATTTTGTCAAAACATATATAATTAAACAATTAACAATGTTGCAGAAATATAATCTTCTGCTATACGATCTAGTGAATCTTCTGCTACAACCCGTATTTCACAATTTTTTCCAAATATCTTTTCATCTAAAGTATATACATATGGGGATTTAGTAAGTGTTTTTTTACATTCATCATTTACATAAAACGATACACTAACATCATCATATACACCCTTAACTTTAGCTTCGAGATTGATCCTTCCAATTAATAAGGTTGAAAAAAGTTTATTTCGCCTAAATAGACGATGTTTACCTAAATATACCGACCCTTCTTTTGGATTGACCAACTCAACAGACAACTCTAAATCATAATCTATATAAGACGTGTTCTTAAGATATAAATCCCCTGAAATTGTAAAATTACTAAACTTAAGTTCATTAAAAGATAGCTTAACAATAGATGAAATATTAGGGGCATACATCATACTGATTTTATTCGTTTTTTCTAATATGTTGTAGGATATAACATTAGTTCCATAGCTCCCTAAGAAAAAATTTGTAGTATCATTACAAGTAAAATCAAAGCCAGGAATTGCATCTGATTCTGATATATTTATATCCTCTTCTGAGCCAGCTATTATACTATTTCCATAAACATTAATATCTGCAGAGGGTGTAGACCAGTTTTTTCCAATTTCTAATGGAAATTCTATAAAAATAATATTTGGAGTTAGATATGCATCATCTATATTTATTTTAAAATCAGTAGTAACTGAAGGATTACCAACTTTTACTTGTCCCGAAACAGAAACATCATATATATTTTTCAAAGAAAAATTTGTTCTCCCTAAATCAATATATCCTTCTATAAAACCATCTAGTTTATTAATTCTAAAAATGCCCCCTTTGATATTTAGTTTACCCGATCCATCAACACTTCCATTAAAATATAGTGTATAGTAGCTCTCATAGACTGAATCAACAATGATTTCTAGATTGTCGCATTCAAGTTCTAGTACATCATCATACATTTTAAAACTAAAGTTAGCAAAATAAGACCATCTATCGCCAATGTTCCAATCAGGAGCAGATATTTCCTCAAAGGTTTTATTATACTTAGCCGTTATTGGAAGATTTATATAACTTATAAAAACTAATGAAAAAGTTAGAATTAACACTATATGTAATATAATAGTATTTCTAGGAAGTATTTTCCCTTTTTTCATTTTTATACTCCGCTAGATTATTTTTGTTGTTCTATTTATAAAGAATTTGTTGTACAACTGTTGTCAATTTGATTTTTTAAAAAAAAGAGAAAAATTATCTTCTAGATAAAAAAATAAATCCTCGAATTATAAAACCTTTTGCAGAAATATTTTGTTGTATAATATTTTCTGAATTAATAGATGCGTTTACTGTTATTCGACCAAAACTACATAATCCATTAATTTCTATATTTCTAGTAGATCCTGGCTTCATAACACTTATTGTAGTTTTATCATGTTTATCTTTTCTACCGAATATGCCATATTTTACATTTAACTCAAAATTAATATCGTTTGCAACTGTATTTCCTTTGTTTTCTAATATTGCGCTTACTCTTCTAAAACTGAATCCTTTCTTTATTGTAAGAGATAATTTTGGGCTAGGTCCACTTATTGAAACAGATAATTCATCACTCCATTCGCTGCTTTCGTTTTTATTATCTTTTGCTTTTACTTTAATATCGTATTTTCCACCTGAACTCCAACTATGAGATTGTGTTACTTTCTGACCAGAACTATATGGCCCTAACCATTCTGTAACTGTATCACCCCAATCAATCTTATAGAATAGTTCATCTCCATCAAAATCTTTTGTTGTAAAAATATATTCATAATCTTTGTTAAATGTTCCTTCGTTTGGACCTAATGGTTTATCTGGTTTGTTTGGTGGTGAATTTATGTTATATTTGTTTATAAGTGGATACTTATCCTTATTAGATCCTCCACTTATTTCATATGGTGAATCAACTATTCCATCACCATCTTCATCATATGCACCCTCACTTTCTTCATCAAAATCATCCCAATAGTTACCACCATTTTTAGATCCATCATCCCATGAGTTATCGCATTCATCATAAGCATTGACATCATTTTTTATGAAATTATTATGGTAAAAGTGGTTATTATTACTATTAAAATCAACAGATAGATTATACTCATTATTTAGATGTGTTAGATAATCTGGTTTTTCTTTTATCATTATACCTTTTTTATTGTTTTTAATGATATTTTCGTAAATCTCGTTATTATCACTAAAATAAAAGTTAATCCCATGACCGTTATCTTTACCATCAATTATATTGTTTCTAATTATGTTTGAATCTCTGCTTTTATCTTTTGTTATAATATAATTTTTTGTATTAGTATGAGTATTATTACCATTCTTTACGTATATATCTATTTTTACGTTTTCATATATACTATTTGAAGGTACCAAAAGAATACCATTGCTTTGTAAATCAATTTCTCCAGACAAATCTTTAATGTTATTATTTTCAATAATTGTATTACCTTCTGAAGCCACAGTTATTGCAGAGGATTGGTTTTCATAGTCTATACCAACATCTGAAATTTCGTTACCTTTTATTAAACAATCTTTATCGCCACCTTTTATTGAAGTTGTATGTATGTTTTCCTCATGACGTACTCCATCACCACTGTAATAATTGTCATCCATATGGTTAAAATTCTTATGATACATATTAATTGAATCAATTGAAAAAGAGCTTATACCGATTCCATCAACTTCGTTTAATTCATTAACTAAAACATTATTTTCTCCATTTGAAAAAACAGTTATGCCAGTTATTGTATTTTTTAGATCATTTTTCTCGATTAGATTAGTCTTTTTTCCAAAAGCTATATCAAGCTCATTTGTACTAGAATCTTCGTTATAACCTTTTTCTCCGTTGTAATCATAATCTCTTTTAACAATTTCATTTTCGATTACATCTATTGAACCAGATATAATTCCAAATTCTGAATTGTGCAGTCTATTAAATCTGATTATATTTTCAGAATCTGAAAGTACAAAGATACCAAGATCTGTATCACGAAGTTCATTTCTTTCGATTATATTTTCTCCTTTTCCAAAATTAATTTTGCTTGAGATTGTAACTTCTTCTAAGTTGCTTATTTCATCAGAATCTGAAATGTATTCACCATCAACTTCAATCGAATCGACTGATGCAGAAAACACAGCCAAACCTTTTGTATATCTGTCACCATCAATATTTTTAAAAGTATTATCAATGATTTCATTTTTAGAGTTTGAAACTAAAATAATTCCAAGAATCGTGTTTTCAATAAGATTGTCTACTATTTTCTGAGGCTGTTTACTAGCAATTAATGAAACTTCATAACTTTGATGATCAGAATCTAAATCTATTTTAGCATATGCACTTTTAATTGCAATGTCAACCAATCCTATCTCAGAGGTATCTTCAATTTTATTTCCTTTTATGATATTTGGAGCATCAGAAATAACTGCAATACCTGGATCTATGTATCTTTGTTTGCACGATATAGTATTGTTGATTATTTTATTTGCTTGATTTCCAGCGATTAAATTCACCTGGCAATACTGTTGATCTTCGGTTGCTTCGATATCTATAGAATTAATAGAAATAGAACTTATTCCCATTATACTAACATCATGAATAGTATTTTCAATTAGATTATTTTCAGAATTTGAAGCAACAATAACACCTGACGAAAAATCTGAGAGTGTGTTATCTTTGACTTGATTAATCTTTTTTCCACCGATTATTTCAGATTCTAAATCTCCATTTAATTTGTATTTTAAATAAGCAGTTTCAAAAGAGATTAGTACCATACCATAGTATCCGCTACTACGACCGTTGCCTTCCATTGTATTTCGCTCAATTATGTTTTCACCATTTGATACTGTTATAATTCCAGAAGAAACACTGATGATATCATTGTTTATAATTACGTTTTTACCTTGATCTCCGATTATATTCAATTCATATTCTTCATCACTAAGCTCATTATAACTAAACGATTTGATTCCGATAATGGAAATCCCAAGATCACTCCCTAGAATCGTATTATCTTTAATTATATTCCCACTTGAAAGTGAGGATATTGCAGAATTATCATCAATAAATTCATTATTAGTTATGGTATTATTTTTGGATGAAACCATACAAATACCATTTGTAGCATCTGCAATTTTGTTAGATTTGATATTACAGTTATTTGTATCAATAAGCTCGATTCCAACAAATACATCTGAAATATCATTGTTTGAAATAGTCATGTCATCACAATCTATTAGAAAGATTTGACCTGCATTTCTAATAGTTTCACCTGATTTGCCCTTAAGATAAACCAATGGGTTTCCTGAAACAATGTTATTATCTACTACATTATCATAAGAATCATAAGTAAAAAGACCGCCATTTTCCATTTCATTATCTGATATAATGTTTTCCGAAGAATAGATAAGTTCGATACTTGCAGATCCTACATTATAAGAAGAGCTATCGAATTTATTATTTTCAATAATGTTTTCATCAGTCATTATGAGCAATATTCCACTAACAGATGATTGTATATCGTTATCTTTTATTGTTGCATATCCTTTATAATGAGTTCCAAACATGCCTAATAGTTCAATCAGATTATCTAAATTGTTAAATACTTCATCACCAGATGGCGCAGAAAGAATACCTATTCCACTTTGATCGCAAAACGTATTATTAAGAATGCTTGCATATTTACTATCTAGTAATTGTATCCCTATTTGTGTTTTTAAAATTGCATCTTCTATATGTACATAATCTACAGATTTACTGGTTATAGCTGTATTATAGCCATAATATCCTCCACCATTTATTGTTAAATTTTGAATATTAACATTATCTTTTATAATAATAAATGCTGTTTTATCATTATTTTTTGAAGCAATAATTACATTTTCTTTGTCTAAGCCAATAATATTTACTTTTTTATCAACAAGGATTTCGCCTTCTTCATATGTACCAGAATGTATGACTATAGTATCGCCATCTCCTGAGTTGTATATTGCATCATGTATGTTTGTAAAATCTCCTGTTCCATTAATATTAACATGCCATTCGTTCTCATAATTATTTATAATAATCAATGCAGTATCAAAATAATATTTTCCAGATTTATCATGTGCTTCGAGTCTTAATGTATATATGCCTTCATCTAAAGATGTTCCATCAAATTCACATAATGTACCTTTGTTTTCAACAGGATTTGTTGAACTTTTAATTACTGTCAAATCAGTTGGATCTAAACCTTTACCATAATAAACAGAATATTCTTTAAAATCAGCACCATTTGCTTGACCTTTGATAACTACATTTCCTGATAAAATAGATTCATCCATCGAACTATCAAAATCAACAACTATGTTAGATATCTTATTTAGAGAATTATTTGCATTTAATCTACCGGTACCAATATATCTATTTTGTAAACCTGAATCCTGTTTAAAATGCCCGTCATTACCATTTTTTGAAGAGTCTATAAAGTATTCTTCAACTGGATTTATAGCTTCATTTAAATGTTGTACCATAACAAAGTTAGAATCCCAGGTTTCGAGACTATTTTCCTGGTTATTGCTTTGTGGATTACCATAATACATATAAATAGTAGTATCTGAAGAACTGTTAATTGAAGTAACATTTACCCAAGTAATTAATTTGCCATCAACTTCAAATAATTCAATTTCATGATTAAGTTTTTCACCATTGTTATCTGTAAATACTATATCGTCTGCATCACTTTGTGCTTTTGAAGAAAGATCAGAATCAACTATATTTATTAAAACAGGAAAGTTTTCTAAATTTTCATTTATCATATTATGATTAATATCTATCTTTTTTCTATAAATCCAAGATTCGTCCCACCAGTTGGCATCAGGATAACTTTTTTCTTCATTTAAGTTGATAAAACTATTTGGATTATTTATATTATTATAAGACACTAAAATCCATGATGCATCTCTAGCAACATTTGATATGCAGATTTCATCGATAGAACCATCAAAGTAATTATCTGGTCTTTTTTTACCATCATATATTTCGGCTTCTGATCCAACTCCTATAAATGAATACCTTGTTTGTCCTGTACCAAATTTTGTGCCTGTATTCCTTGATTCATCTAAAACTCCATCTATGTATATCTTCATTTTTCCATTTTCATATGAACCTACAACATAGTGCCAATTTCCGTCATCTATGCGTTTACTGCTACCCATATCACGGCAACCAGTATCTGTAGTTACATCCCATCCAATCCTTCCAGAACTCGCCCCATTTCCATTTATTTCTAATCTCCAATATTCACTTCTATCAGATGAAGCAATAATTTGATCGTTTCCATTCGTAGTTTTAATCCATGCTGAAACAGTAACCTGCCCGTATTCAGAACCTTTGTAGTACAAAGGTAAAGCCATGTAGTCATCTTTTCCATCAAAATCTAATCCATAACCAATCTTACCTTCGCTTATTCCTTTTCTACCTTCATCTGCACCTGATTTTATTATAGTTAAGATATTTTCTTGAGTCAAACTTCTATCTTTTGATAAAAGTAGACCTGCAACACCTGCAACATGAGGACAAGCAGCAGAAGTACCTGAGAAACAACGATATTGATTATTTCTTTCTGTTGTATAAATATCCAATCCTGGTGCTGCAACATCAATCCAAGAACCCCAATTAGAAAAGCTTGCTTTTTTATCGTTTTTATCAGTTGCGGCAACGGATATTACGTTTTCAAAAGCAGCAGGATAAGATTTCTCTCTTGTGTTTTCATTTCCTGCCGCTGAAACAAGTACACATCCCTTTGAATAAGCATATTCAATTGCATCTTTAATCAATTGAGATTCTTCGTAAGAACCCCAGCTCATACTAATAATATCTGCACCATTATCAGCAGCATAAATTATTCCATCAGCTAAAATATCAGAGTAGCTGAAATCATTTTCAAAACATTTAACAGGCATTAAGCTACAATCCCAACAAACACCAGCGATACCTACTCCATTATTTCCAATAGCCCCTATAACACCTGCACACATAGTGCCATGTTGATTGTATCTATAGGGCATAGGATCATTATCATCTCCATTAAAATTCCATCCTCTAAAATCATCTATATACCCATTGTTATCATCATCAATTCCGTTGTTTGGTATTTCATCAGTGTTATTCCAAATATTTTCAGTGAGATCTTCATGTTTATAATCAATACCACTATCAACTACTGCAATTACAATATCTGAACTTCCAGTTTCAATATCCCATGCTTCAGGTGCATCAATATCATAATCCTTATCAGTAGATTCTGTAGGAAGAGGCTCATAAAACTCTCTCCATTTAGTTTGATCTAAAGAATTATCATTAAAGTCATCATAAAATATCTCTTGAGTTGGACCTGAATTTGTTTTCTTTTTTATACTTACATTATCAAATGCTCCTTTTGGATCAATATAACAGGTTTTTACAAAGATTTTGATTTTCAAGTTTGTATTTTCTGAAAAAAGAGAATCATTAATCCATCCACTATTAAAATTGGCCATATTTACATTATATTTGTTTTTAAAAATTTCCATCTGATTTGACCAGGTTCCATCTTTTTTATTCTTATTAAGATAAGTCCAGCCGTTATCATTACTATCTTTAAATTGTAAATCATCATTATTTTTGTAATATTCGGCATGTATCCAATTTGAACCATCGGTTACTACCATACATATGCTGCCATATCTTGAGTTATCAATGTTACTAATTGTGTCCCAGTCTATAATTAATGAATTATCTGATGAAAAGGACACGTCAAACTCTATACTTTCCAATCCATAAACATTACAAGGTTTATTATATCCAGCATAATTAACTGAGATTTCTAATCTCTTATTTATCTCTTGTAAAAATCCAATTTTGAGAGGATTAAAACCCTGATGAAAAGACCATTGCTCATAGAATTTAGGGTCTCTTGGAAATTCAAAGAGTTCTACTTGGTAATTTGGTTCAATATATTCTATATTATCTTTATTACATTCTGATACAAAACTTTCAACATCTAAATCTTTTGGTAATGTTAGTTTACAATATCCATTAAACAACCCACTTGGTAAATTTTGATCTTTGAAAATCTGTTCAACTTTTATTTTATTAATCAAATTTTCTTCAAAGCTTGAAGAAGATAAGATATTTGTCAAAACATTTTCTTTAAGTTGAAGTCCATCTTTTAACATACCTGCAGAGTCATCTTCTTTAAATTTTATTATTACTTCTTTAGAAGGATAAGCTTCAAAAGAATCTAAATCTGTATCATTTTGATCTGGTTCTCCGTCTGATAGTGTTTCACTTATTTTCTCTTGAATCTTAGAAAGTGCAGATGAATCCTCATAGTATTGTTTTATAGATTTTCCAAAATTTTGAAAGCTAGCTAGTTTTCCAAATTCAGAAGTTCCATCTCTTTCTAAATCAACATCTTTTATCATATTTAAAAAAGAAAAAGCTGAAACATCTTCAAAATTTTCTTTATACATATCTTCATTTATCAAAGAAAAATCAAGTACATCAAAGATAGACGATAGTTGTGATAACCCATTAAGTCGATTATCTTCATTTGATGTATTAACAGGTTCAGTTGCTACTATTGCTGGTGCAATAATTATTATTACAAATAGAGTTATTGATATTATTTTTTCTTTTAACATAGAAGTTTACCCTCATATATCCCTGTTTTAATCAAATTTTTTAGTTATTTAATGTAAAATAAGGTCGACTTACAATATATATAAAGTTTATTATACATTAGTTGCCAATAAAAAATACTTGCTAGTTTAAAAAATAAAAAAAGATTAGATTAGTATAAAAAACATACCAAATAAGAGACCAGAAATTTCTCTTTCACATGTTTCTGCGTTGTCTGCATCTACAGTTAGTGTCATCTTAGCCAAACCAAATCCAAATAAAAGCCCCTCTAGAATTACATATTTTTCACCTGGTTCTAAGAATCCAATATTTCCAGAACTGCTTTTACCCGCAAAAACTAACATCGCAGTAACAACTTTGCTATAAACTACATTTTCCGCTGTTTCATCGCCAATATTTTCAATAATCCATTTCCCATTTTCGTAGTATACGTCCAATAAGGCATTAGAATAATTTGATTTATAAAAAGGTTCTGCTAATGAATGTAATGAACAGTTTAAAAAGAAGAACAAAGCTGAAATTATTAAAACTATTATTTTCTTTTTCATACCCGTACACATCCAATTAAATAAGTATTTTTAATAATATTAGCATTATATAAGATTTCTTGTAAGATTATGAAATTTAATTTTTAAAAAATAGAGAAAAAGATGAGCTCTTCTTATTAAAAACTAACTAGCTATATCTACAATTTTAATTTTAAACACTAATGTTTTTCCAGCTAATGGAGAATTAAGATCAACAGTTACATGCGTCTCGCTAACTTTGGTAACCCTAACAGGTACCTGGCGACCATCTGGTAGTGATGTCATAAAAACCATACCAGGTTTTATTTCCTGCCCTTCAGGAAAAACATTCCTTGCTAAATCTTGTACCAGATCAGGATTATGCGAACCATATGCATCCTCTGGCGAAATCTTAACTTCTTTTTCTTCACCTAGTTTCATACCAACAACTGCTCGATCGAAACCTTTTATTATGCTACCTTCTCCAACTTTAAATTTTAATGGTTCTTCGTGCTTATCCGAACTGTCAAAAACGGTACCATCTTCAAGACTGCCTGTATATTCAACAATTATTGTGTCTCCTTCTTTTACACTATCCATTTTCGTAACCTCATATTATTTCCATAAAAAAGAATAAAAATAGCAATATTCTATTTTTCAAAGAATTTTTAAAAATTCTAAAATACTTATCTTCATCCTTTCTTTAATTAGCACCAATTGATTTTACCCATAAAATATTTTCGGAAAAAAATCCTATTTTTGATATATTATATTGTTAAGTCTGATCTTCATTTGTTGTAATTTCTTAATTTCTTTCTCTTTTTGTAAGCCCTAAAGAAGGGTACTTTACTAAATTGTGGAAATTCTGCTTTTTTAATTTTAAGTTTTTTATCACTCTGGACTCTTCTAAAGTTATCATAATCTCGACTTGTAAGTAAAGTTACTGCATCACCATTTTCACCTGCTCTAGCGGTACGACCTATCCTATGGATATATTCTTTAGGGGTTTTAGGTACATCATAGTTGTAAACATGGGAAACGTTTTTTATATCAAGACCTCTTGCAGCTACATCGGTTGCCACAAGTACATCTATTTTTTGTCTTTTTAGACCATCAAGTGATTTTAATCTTTTATTTTGTTTCATTCCACCATGTATAGCCGAAGCATTTATTCCTTGTTGACGAAGATTTTTAGCAAGCATGTCTGTTTCTTTTCTTGTCGCACAAAATACAATTGCAAGACCTGGCGTTGAACTTTTGAGTAAATGCAAAAGAAGAGAAAACTTGTCATTTTGGTTGTATATATCATAATATTTTTGATTCAATTTATCCGTATCAACAAATGATTTTGTTCTAATCATTAAAGGATTTTTAAGATGTTTTCTTGCTATTTTGTAAACATCTTCTGAAATAGTTGCACTGAACATCAAGGTTTGTCTATCTCGAGGTATATTTCTTATAATTTTTTCAACATCCTCAATAAAACCCATTTCAAGCATTTTATCAGTTTCATCAAGAACCAAAAAACCAATATTTTTGAAATCAATAGTTTTTCGCCTCATATGATCCAATAATCTACCAGGTGTCGCAACGATTATGTTTGATTTAGAGCTATTTTTTATTTGAGGCTCGATGCTTACTCCACCATATATCTCAACTGTTTTTATTCCAAGATTTCTTCCAAAATCTTTAAAAACATTAGTTACTTGAATACAAAGTTCTCTCGTTGGAGTTAGAACAAGTACTTGTAAACCATTATCCTGTTTAATCATATTTAAAATAGGTAAACAAAAAGAAAGTGTCTTACCAGAACCTGTTTCTGCTTGACCTACAACATCCCTTCGTTTTAATATTTCAGGTATACATTTTTCTTGAATTGAAGTCAAATCTTCAAAGCCAAATTCATTTGTTTTATTTTTTAATGTTTCATCAATATTTAATTTTTCAAAATTCATTTTTTCACCTTAATTTTATAATTTTTTAAAAAATAGATTTTATTTTATTATCTCTTTTATGTTTATTGCTTTAATTCCATCAATCGTCTTTTTCATGATATATTCAACAGGATCACCTGCATGAAGTAACGTTAAAAATGGTATGTCTCTTTCGTAAACCATAACACTTTTTCCATCATCACCTTCTATTAATCCACATTTCTTCCTATCGCTGTACCAATTAACAATTCCTTTCATATAATTTCACCAATTTTAACTTTTTTTACAAAAATAAATCTCAAAATGCATGTTTACAATTTTCACAATTGTTTTGATTATTAGAACTTGTTTTTGAGCTAAACTGAGAACAAACCTCATTTCCAAATACAGGTCTATTTAGAGTCTTACATCTAAATAGCTTTTTTTGTTTATTGTCTTCATTACCGCGTTTTCTTCTATTTCTATTTTTATTCATATATACTTCAACCATCTTTTATTAAGTGCAATGTTTTCTAAAAAAAATAAAAAATCAAATCCATTTTTAATCGTTAGAAATGGACACTCAAGTTTCTATTTCCTTTAACTTACTATACGTTATTCTTTATTTATATAGTTTGCCATGGTTTTATATAAATTATTTTTCCTAAGAAATCACATCTATATCTAATTTTTTAGCTAGTTCTTTATATCTATTACGAATCGTTACTTCAGTAACACCTGCGACTTCAGCAACTTCTCTCTGAGTTCTCCTTTCACCACACATAACAGATGCAATATAAATAGCTGCTGCAGCCATACCTGTAGGTCCTCGGCCACTAGTAAGCTCTTGTTTTGTTGCCTTTTTTAAAATATCAACTGTTTTTATTATAACATCATTACTAAGCTTTAACTTACTACAGAATCTTGAGATATAATCTTGCGGGGTTGTAGGTAATAATTTTAATTCTAATCTACGAGAAATATTTCTATAATTTCGCCCAATTTCTTTCTTTTTTATTTCAGACACTCTACTTATTTCTTCTAAAGTTCGCGGCATATTACACTGCCTACAAGCAGCATATAAAACTGCAGCAGTAATGCCATCGATAGTTCTCCCTCGAGTTAGTTTGTTTCTTGCTGTTTTTCTATATATCATAGCCGCAGTTTCCCTTAGATTCCTTGGTAAATTTAATGCCGACGACATTCTATCTAAGGATGAAAGAGCTAAAACTAGGTTTCTTTCTGCACCATCGCTTATTCTTGTTCGGGTATGCCATTTTCTAAGTCTAAATAATTGAGCTCTATTTCTAGGTGGAATGGACCTGCCATAAGCATCTCTATTTTGCCAACTAATTGATGTAGATAGCCCTTTATCATGTCGTCTATAAGTCATCGGTGATCCTGTTCTAGTCTTTTTATCGCGTTGCTCACTATCAAAAGCGCGCCATTCGGGCCCATGATCGATAAGTTCTGAGTCTATCACAAGTCCACATGTTTTACATACAATTTCTGCTCTTGAATAATCCATTGTTAAATGTTTACTATCACATTTTGGGCATTTCAATATTTCTTCAATTTCATCTTGTTTTTTCTTTTCTTTTTTCAATTAAACCAGACCTAAATATTTTTTACATTAAGTTAGAAAAATTGTTATGAATTCCTGAATATTTTTCAATAAATTTACAATTTTTTTACATTTTTTGCTTGTGGCCCTCTATCTGATTCTTCAATCTCATATTCAACAGAATCCTCTTCATTGAGATTGGTTCCTTCCGGTATGTCAGATTGATGAACAAAAATATCTTTTCCATCCTCTCCTACAATAAACCCGTAACCTTTTCGAGGGTTATACCATTTTATTTTACCTTTCATATTTGTTTCAGCTCCTTACTATTTTAACTAGATTTTCAAAAGATAAAAAACAAAAGTTTCAAAAATTCGAGTAAACGAAAATTGGAAATTTTATTTTTATTCTTTTTTTATGTTACAATGATTAATTCTTTAAATAGGTTCGTATATCTATCATCTATCTTATACGGAATATATGAGCAAATTTATTTATTACAATAATCCATATACCAATTTGATCCGGAGGCAAATAATTCAACAATTAAAAAAGGATTTATCGGAATTTATTATTCTGCGGGTAAATAATCTATTTCAAGAACATCGATAATTTCCAGATCTTCTTATAGTAAACAGAATACTAAGAGCCGCTGGGGGGCTAACTGTATATAAGTTAAAAGCCCACAACAAAAAAACTAGATTTTAAAAAAAAGAGAAAAAAAAGGTTTATACAATTCCAAAGCTATAACGATATACTTCTTGCTCATCGAAATTACTGTTTTCTGCATTAACATATGCTAAAGCTTTTATTGTAGATCTTCCAAAACTTGGTTCGCTCCAAATCCACTGATATATATCATATTCATCCTCTTTAATTAGAGGCCTATCAAGTGTTTCTTTAAGCTCCTCATCAATATAAATTTCTACATATTCAAAATCTTTATCTGTACGAACATCAATACCTACATATCCAATAATAATTGGTATTTTTAGATTAGGCGCTCCAACTCTATTCCCACACATATAAAAATAAGCTGATCGGGGGGCAGTTATTTTTACTTCAGGATCGGGATTATAGTTTACTTTTCCGAAAGCAGAAAAGGTTGTAAAACTAACTGTTAAAAACATTGCAATAATTGCCATACTTATTATTTTCTTTTTCATATCTATCGCATCACATAAATTTTTTTAAAATATTTTTGCAGGTTTAATAGTATGAGAATATATTTCTCCGTTAACTTCCGCATAAGCTTCAACAATACAAATACCGAAACAAAGTTTATTCCAATTCCATTCGAAAGGAGCTTCATCATCAGTATAAACATCTTCACCATTTAATTTGAATGTCACTGATTCAACATCCTCAGAAGCATTGACTCTTACATCTATCGAACCAATTATTATTGACCTTCCTAAAACATATAAAACAGGTTCTCCACCGATATAGACATAACCACGGTCAAGAGGGTAGACCATCTCAACATATCCATCATTATTTGTTGTTTCAGTTGCTTTATTTTCAATACCAACAGTAGATATTGATATAACACTTGTTAACAAAAACAAGCTCGTCATTACCATACATACTATTTTATTTTTCATATATATCACATCTATTTCGAAATCTTTTTTATCATATGTTAAATAATAGTATATAAGCTTTTTAGACCAACCTTTGTGACTTAAACAAAAAAAACATCGAATATAATATATCTAGAAAAATATTTAAATCAAATATTGTATATCCTGTCTCTAATAATCTATGTGGTTATAATGCATAAAACAAATATTAAAATGCGAAAAAGGCTGTAACAGCCCAGCATTTGCCCCTTAGATTATATTAGAACTCTTGTTTTTTAGTTGTGATTAAAGAAAATTAACTGAAATTTTTGTTTAGACTTTTGTGTCACTCGCTGAATAACAAGAGAGAATTCTATGAAAAAATATCTAAAAGAGGTAGAAAAAATGAAAAAGAAAATAATTGCAATAGAAGCAGTTGCCCTTATTCTTGGGACAATACTAATATCAAGTATTAATGCACAAAATACAGAAGAGGATAATACATATAGTTCTAAATTTGAAAGATTGGGTAACCCTACTGAGATTATTACCTTTATAAGAGGAAAATATACATCCATTGAAAAAACGGATGGTTGGCTTACATTTAGTTGTAAAAAAGGTGACATCATATTTTCAGGATTTAGAGTTGAAGATAGCTCACTTAATATGTTCAATTATTATCATATCAATCATGCAACCAATATAAGGATGAGAGATCACCCTAATTTCATAGGCTACTGCAAAGATGGGCGAATATTTGGTATAGCATTAGGTGACATTATCTATAATGAAAATAATGTAGAAGCAAATATTAAGCAAAATATTGAGCAAGAGAAACTAGGTGGCGCCATCGATGCCTTTGGAATATGTGTCATTATTGGTAGATATGAAACAAAAACATCTAACCAAAAATATCCCATAATTTTAAAAACTTTAAACCATGAAAGAACAATAAGTGTGTCAGGGGTAGCAAGTGTATACCATGGAGATATTCCTCATATCGAAATTTGTAAAATAAAAGTCTTTTATATTGAAATTGAGGAGTTTAGTGGCATCTGTCGAAGCGGTTTTGTCTTCGGTATTGGAGGAAATGTCCGTGTTATACCTAACCTTATACCTTTATAAAGAAAGAAAAAAAAGCGTGTTAAAATCTGCTAATTTATATTATGTTACATGTTAACAAGGAGCCGCTGGGGGGAATTGAACCCCCGACCTATTCCTTACCAAGGAATCGCTATACCTCTAAGCCACAGCGGCAGTATTTATCTCTGCGAATATAGAATGGTTTATTTTATATTTTTGCAAAAATGGGTTAAATAGGGAAATTTAATTATATCTTATTTATTTTCTCAAAAGGGGAATCACCTTATGAATCCATTAGATTTACCAGATGTACAATCCGGCCCATCAACTCAGAATTTTAAAATTTCACGTGTGGGCGTTTCAAGTGTTAAAAAACTTGTAAATATAAAAAGACCTAATTCTAAAACAGTTCATCCTCTTGTTGTAAAAATGGATCTTTTTGTTGATCTTCCGTCTTTCCAAAAGGGAAGTCATATGAGTAGAAATCTAGAACTACTTTCTGATGTAACTGATATGAACACAAAAAAACCAGTTCCGGACCTTGAAAGTTTTTGCGCTCAGGTAGCAAAGCATCTGTTAAAAAGACATGAATATGCAAGTTTTTCAGAGGTAAAAGCAGAAGCTGACTATTTCCTTGAAAGAAAATATCCAAATGGTAAAAAGGGTTTTGAACCATATAAACTAGTTGCAGAGGCAAGAGCAAATAAAAAAGGTGGTGTGAAAAAGCTAATTGGTGTCAAAGTAATAGGTATGACTGCTTGTCCATGCGCAATGGAAGTCATTCGTAAAATCGATGGATATAAAGATTCAGATGTTCCACCAACTCATAATCAAAGAAATATTACAACACTTATGATTGAAGTTCCTGGTGATGACAAATCAGTTGATGCAAATGATCTTATTGATATAACAGAAAATGCCTTTAGTAGCCCAACCTTTGCGATACTTAAAAGAAAAGAAGAAGGAAACCTTGTATACAATGCTCATAAAAACCCAAAATTTGTTGAAGATGTTGTTAGAGATATCCTTAGTTCTGTTCTTAAAAAATATAAGAATCTTCCAGACGATGTCATGGTTATAGTACGTAGCGAAAGCGAAGAGTCAATTCATAAACACAATGCCTTTGCAGAAAGAGTTACGACACTTGATGAACTTAGGAAATAAAACATATGAGTTTTAAATCCGAAAGCAAAAAAGTTTTTTCAGATGCATATAAAACTAGTTTTACACTTTTTAAAATAATGATTCCTGTAAGCATTATTGTAAAAATACTTAGCATATATGGCATTGTTGAGATATTAGCAGGTTATCTAAACCCAGTTATGGGTTTTGTTGGTCTTCCAGGTGATTTTGGTCTTGTATGGGGGACAGCGATGATTACAAATATTTATGGTGGTCTGATTGTTTTTTTTAATTTATCTATTTCCAATACTTATTCGGTTGCTCAAGTTACTGTTCTTGCAACAATGATGCTTATTGCCCATACGTTTCCAATTGAGATACGTATAGCACAAAAAGCAGGAGTTAGAGCACGTTTTACAATTCTTTTTCGTTTTGTAAATGCAATTATACTTGGAGGAGTACTAAGTTATATTTTTACATATCTCAATATTTTTCAAGAAAATAGTAAAATTATATGGCAGCCAAATGTCTCAGATCCGGCATTTAATCAGTGGGTTTTTGGCGAGTTGAGAAATTATGCTATGATTTTTCTCATTATATTTAGTCTTCTAACTCTTATAAGTGTACTAAAAAGAATCGGTTTTATTGACAAACTTAATAGCATATTAGAACCAGCTCTAAACTTTCTAGGAATGAGTAAAAATGCTACATCAATAGCAATTATTGGTTTAACACTTGGCATATCATATGGAGGTGGACTTATCATTAAAGAAGTAAAGGAAAAAATGCTAAGCAAAAAGGATGCATTTCTTTCTTTATCGATGATGGGGTTGTCTCACAGCTTGATTGAAGATACTCTTTTAATGGTTGCAATTGGCGCATCATTACTTGGTATACTTGTTGCAAGGATATTTTTTACAATAATTGTTATGATGATACTTGTTAGAATAATCAATATAATTTCAAGAAAAACATTTAACAGGTTTCTCTGCAAAAATTAGGGCATTCAAAAGATTTAAAACAAGTTTTTTTATTACAGGATTTCATGTCAAAATATAAAATAGCTTGGTTACCTGGAGATGGTGTTGGAAACGATGTTATGGAAGCAGCAAAAATAGTTTTAGATACCATCAATCTTGATGCAGAATATATACCTGGAGATATCGGTTGGGAGTTTTGGAAAAAAGAAGGAGACCCACTCCCAGAAAGAACAATTAATCTTTTAAATGAAGTAGATTGTGGTCTATTTGGTGCAATAACCTCAAAACCTAAAGAGGAGGCACAAAAAGATTTAGATCCTTCTATCAAAGACAAGGGATTTTCATATAGTAGCCCAATTGTACGTATGAGACAGACTTTTAATTTGCATACAAACATGAGGCCTTGCAAAGCCTTTGAGGGAAATCCATTGAATTACAGAGATGACATTGATCTTGTTGTATTTAGGGAAAACACCGAAGGACTTTATGCAGGCGTTGAATTCCATCCTGTTCCAGAAAATGTCTTTAACGTATTGAAAAAAGCGCACCCTAAGATGAAAAAATTTGAAGATACTTCCTTAGATGATCTAGCAATATCAACAAGGATTTTTACTAGAAAGGCTTGTCAGAATATTGTAACTCAAGCATTTGAGTATGCAAAGAAACACAATAGAAAAAGTGTAACAGTTGTAGAAAAACCAAATGTAATAAGAGAAACAAGTGGTCTGATGATAAGAGAAGCGCGAAAAATTGCAAAAAATTATCCGGGTGTTGAACTATGGGAGACAAATGTTGATGCAATGTGCATGTGGCTTGTAAAAAATCCACAGGATTATGATGTGCTCGTGGCTTCAAACATGTTTGGAGACATCATATCTGATTTATGTGCTCAATTAGTTGGTGGTCTTGGTTTTGCAGCAAGTGGTAACATTGGTGACAAACTAGCAGTATTTGAACCAACCCATGGGTCTGCACCAAAATATGCAGGTCAATATAAAGTAAATCCCACTGCGATGCTTCTATCTGTTAAAATGATGCTTGATTGGCTTGGTGAACAAGAAAATGCAGAAAAACTTCAAAATGCAATTGCTACTGTTATAAAAGAGAAAAAAGTTAAAACTTATGACATAGGTGGAACTAATACATCTCTAGAGGTAGCAAAAGAAGTAGCAGAAAAATACAAAAAACTGTAAAAAACCAATGTGAATAGGGTTAAGTAACAATCAGTGGTCTAAAAAGCTTATATACTAATATTTTCTAAATAATATATTAATATGAAAATATTGGAAAGGCGCTCTCAAATGAAATGTCAAATAAAAACCCTATTTTTAACACAAATCCCCCATACTTTGTGAATAAATGCCCTTTTCTGAATTGACATTTTGTAGAGAGCGCACAGTATTTTTTTAACTTTTTTTATCATCAAAAGAAAAGAATTTAAATAAGAATCCAATACCAAAAAACCAATTTTAAGAGTTGATATAATATGGAATCAAAGAAAAAAGTAATAATAATGGGTGCGGCAGGACGCGATTTTCATAATTTTAATACATATTTTAGAAATGACAGAGAATACGAAGTTGTAGCTTTTACAGCAACACAAATTCCAGACATATATGGACGAAAATACCCATCTGAACTATCTGGAGAACTTTATCCAGATGGAATACCAATATACACTGAAGAAAGAATAAGTGAGTTGATTAAAAAACACAACATTGATTTAGTTGCCTTTTCTTATAGCGATCTTTCTTATGATTATGTAATGAGAAAATCTGCAGAAGTAAACGCTGCAGGTGCAGACTTTATGTTACTTGGACCAAAAAGTACTCAGATAAAGTCAAAAAAACCATTAATTGCAGTTTGTGCAGTTAGAACGGGATGCGGAAAATCCCAAGTTTCACGTAAAATCTTTGAAATATTGCGTGAAAATGGGCTAAAAGTTGCATCAATTAGACATCCTATGCCATATGATGAAGATTTAAATATGCAAACTTTTCAAAGATTTGCCAGTTACGATGATTTGGATAGATACAAGTGTACAATAGAAGAGCGTGAGGAATACGAACCTTATATCGATATGGGGGGAGTAATCTATGCAGGAGTTGACTATCAAAAAATACTTGATGAAGCTGAAAAAGAAGCAGATGTAATAATTTGGGATGGTGGAAACAATGATTTTTCGTTTTACAAACCTGATTTACTTATTACTCTTGCAGATCCACATAGACCAGGCCACGAGATAAGTTATTATCCAGGTGAGGTAAACACGCGTAGCGCAGACATGATAATTATAAACAAAGTAAATACAGCTGATAAAAAAAATATTGAACTAGTTCGTAAAAACGTTGAAAAAGTTAATCCAAATGCAAAGATAATAGAAGGAATTTCAACAGTTACTATTGATGACAAAGAAAAAGTTTCAGGTAAAAAAGTACTTGTAATAGAAGACGGGCCAACAGTCACCCATGGCAGTATGCCATATGGTGCTGGAACTGTCGCCGCAAAAGACGCAGACGTTTCTGAAATTGTTGATCCAAGAAGCTTTGCTGTTGGAAGTATTATTGATACATTTAATAAATACACTCATCTAACAAGTGTTCTACCTGCAATGGGATATGGTAAAAAACAAATAAGTGAGCTAGAAGAAACAATAAACAACTCAGATGCAGATGTGGTTGTCAGCGGAACACCTATTGATATCACTCGTGTGTTAAAATCAGAAAAACCTATTGTACGTGTTAGATATTCAGTTGGTGATAAAACAGCTGAAGAACTAAAGAAAATAATAATCAACTTTACCAAAAAACATCTTTAAAACTATTATTTTAATTTACTTCCTTCAAGTGCAAACTGGGCAAGTAAAGACTCTAGTTGTATATGAGCATTACTTCCTTCGGTTAATCTAAAGTCTATCTCACCTGTTTTTTCTATCAAGTGTATCTTACTTTCATCTGGAATTGATAAATCATATATAGTCTGATGAATCTGTTTTATAATATCTTCACCAGATAACCCATATTGTATCAAAAGATCATATAGTATGTTTCTTGCAGCCATAAATTTTCCATCTAAAGCAGTATTTATCAATTTTTTAACATCATCTGGTTTTGCAGTAGATGTTGTTTCATAAAGCAGTTCAGCAGTTATTTTATTATTTGTACTTGCACCAACTTGTAAAATATTAATTGCTTTACGAAGATCACCTCTTGATATAAATATAAGTGTTTCAAGCCCGTCTTTTGTTATTTCTAATTTTTCTTTTTGTGCAATTACCCTCATATATTTTTTAACATCATCTGGCTTTATTGGACTAAATCTAAAAACAGTACATCTGGATTGAATGGGTTCAATTACCTTAGACGAATAATTTACAGATAGCACAAACCTACAAATATGAGTATATTTTTCTATAGTTCTTCTAAGAGCAGATTGTGCATCATTTGTAAGAGAATCAGCTTCATCTAAAAAAATTATTTTAAAACCAGATTTTCCAATTGGTGCTGTTCTTGCAAAATCTTTTATTTTTCCTCTAATAATACCTATTCCTCTTTCATCACTTGCATTTAGTTCATTGAAATTTTGTTTCCATGTATCACCAAAAAGCTCTTTTGCCATCGCAAGAGCACATGTTGTTTTACCAGTTCCCGCAGGTCCTGCAAACATTAGATGAGGTACATTCTTTGTTTTAACATATGATTTCAATCTTTCTACTATCTCACTTTGACCTACAACATCATCAAGCTTTTTAGGTCTGTATTTTTCTATCCAAATTGCGTCTAATGGTCTGTATTCTGTTTTCATGTTTTTGTTTTCCTATCTTGTTTGAAGAGAATGATGATAGCGTTAAAAAATCTTTTCTCTCTTTTTTCTAAAAACATTACTCTTTTACAAGACATTCATAAAATATATTTTTTAATTGAGTTATCTTAATGAAAACTCTTTTTTTCTCTAAAATAATGATTAAGTCACAATGGCTGGTCTAAAAAGCTTAAATACTTTTATTTATAGAATTAATAGAAAGATTCGGAATGATGTGATATAAAATGAAAAGAAAAACAATAGTATTTGGAGTAGCCTTAGCTGCTTTTTTGATGCTGATGATGCCCTGTGTTTCATCCTTTGGTATACAAAAAGTGAAAGACAAGAAAGTACCACTCGATGAAATAATTCCAAATAAAAAAATCTTACCTGATCAAGACCCAACTGCTACGACTTGGGATTCATATTGCGATGTAGTTTTTCCATTCAGTGGTTTAAAAATTAACGGCTGGGTACCAGAATACATCTGTATATATGGAGCTAAGTTTAAATATCGTCTAAATAATGAAGATACAAATATGATTTGCGATTGGTATCAAAATGAAAATTTTGATAAAATTGTAGATTTTTTTGTAGAATTATTAGATGGTCTTGGTCTTCCTGCAGGTATTATATCAGATATAATAGAATTTTTTTATGATGAAGATATAAACACAATATGTGATAAAAATGAAGGTAATGGAGTAAAATTTACCGTCATATGCTGCATTATTGGTATTCCTGCAATTCCTGTTATTGTAAGCGGCTCTATTAAGCCACTATAAAGGTTTTGGATTCCAAAAAGAATTAAATTAAAAACTAACTTCTCTCTTTTTCTCTCTTTTTTTTCTAAAAACATTACTCTTTTACAAGACATTCATAAAATATATTTTTTAATTGAGTTATCTTAATGAAAACTCTTTTTTTCTAAAAAATATTTAAAATTAGTAAAATTAATTAATTTTTATTTCATTCTTCATGTTTATGATAGATGAATTTTTAGCAGTATTTATTCCTTTAATTATTATAGTAAATCCTTCTTCTACTCTAGCATTATTTTCAGTTTTAACTAGCAAACTATCTAAGAAAGAGAAAGTTCGAACTGCTCGAAATGCTGTTACATATGCAGCAATTTTACTGATAATTTTTGCTATAGGTGGATCAGGTATTCTCAACTTTTTAGGAATCTCAATCCCTGCTTTACGTATCGCTGGTGGAATACTACTTGGATTTGTTGGTCTTGATATGCTAAGGCGTGGGGAACAATTTGGTGAAAGTCCACCTGGAAAAGAACAAAAAGCTGATTTTGCGTTAGTGCCTCTTGCTCTTCCTTCATTATCTGGCCCTGGTGCTATTACACTCACAATTGTAACAATGCAGACAGCTTCACTTTGGATTGTATTATTAGCTATTTTTGTAACCATGATTATTACTTTCCTAATCTTTTTGAGCTCATTATTTATCATTAGATTTATGGGTACAAAAGGTATGGATGCATTAACAAGAGTTATGGGTCTTCTTACGGTTGGTATTGCTGTTCAATTTGCTCTTACTGGAATATCTGAGTGGATTATTTCCCTTAATCTTTAATTAATTTAATCTTTTGCGCAGAATTTTTCTACAAAAAGAGGTATTTTTTCAATATTTCTTGACAAGCTATGATCATCATTTAAAAATTTAATGGTTGCCTCTTGAGACTTTGCAAAATTTATTACCCAACTATTTGGAACTACATCATCGTTTGTTCCCATAAGAATCAATATTTCTGAAGAAATTTTTTCAGAAAAAAACCTTGGTTCAATTATATTTTTTAGAATTCTTTGCGGCATGTCTTTTATTTTTGTAACATCATATTCTTTTGGGATTATCGCAGGATTGAATAAAATTAATTTTTTTATTTTTGGAGCATCAAGTGCTACTTTAGCAGAAAGAAAACCACCAAGAGAAGACCCAATTAAAACAGGGTTTTGATCGTTTCTTATTTTATTTTTTATATTTTCTATGCATTCTGAAATTATTAACTCTTCTGGATCGCAGTCTCTATATTTGATTGGTTCTACGTTTAGTTTTTGTTTTAATAAGTTTCCCTTTGTACTATCAGGACCTGAAAGATATCCATGAACGTAATATAATTTATCGATTTGCATAGTTTTTTCTAAAAAAAATCTTTATATAAATTTTACTTTAAAAAAAGAAAAAAAATGAAAAGATTATTTCTTTCCAATTCCACCCCATTTTGAGATGTACATTATTCCAAATACACACAGAACTGTGATTATTATCACAATAATTACTCCACCAATTATCGCCTCTGTGCTATCAAAACCTCCTTCTTGCCACCATCCATAAAACTTCAATATTCCAATGATGACATCTCTCCAAAGCAAAGCTATTACAAAACCAAAAGCTGCTGCTATCGCTGTTGCTATGTTTATTTTTACTTCACTTAATTTAATCATTTTTTTTATCTCCCCTAAAATTTCTTATACATAAGAATTAAAAGAAACATATTTAAAATTAGCGTTAAGATGATAAAACAATTGTTACAATATTTATGAAGAAGATTTATATATAGATATTTATTTATCTCTTATGATGTAAAATGTTGAAAAACATTGATAAAAAATATATTACAATAATGATTTGCATAGGGCTATTAACAATTAGTTTTACTCATTGTGGCGCATCTTCTGTCAAAAAACAAATGGAAGAACAGAGTTTTATCTTAAAAAATAGCGACATCAATGAAAGTCAAAATATTACATTTAACTACTCATTTTTCACTTTTGGGCCTGCATATAAAATTTCAAAGGTAACATTTCATGAAGGCCCTGAAAAACAAATCAACAAAATTAATAAATTCCTAAATAGATGGAGATTAAATCCACTTATACCTATAGTTTTTTTACTTTTCAAAAATTTCCCAAATGATCTTGAATTATGTAACGCTTCATTTACAGTTACATATGATGAAAATGTTAAAAATTCTTCAAGATATTCATATTTAACAGCATATGGAAAAATGCTAAACGATACAGATGTGCCGCTTAACGAAACAATATTTTATTTTAACGAGCCACACAGCATTACAGTTGAAGGTTTTAATGGATTTTTTATGTTCATCAGAACTGAAATAGCTCTCTTAAAACCAGCCCAATTTATGCTTGTTGGTGGATGTAGCAAGATAACTGAAAATCCAATATAAAAAAAAAAAAATCTTGATTTTTACTTTTATTTTTCTTTTGGTTATTTTAAAAAAAAAATAGAAAAAAAGAATTAGTTTTTATGTTTCAATAAAAAAACCACCAAGGAATAAGAACCCTTCTTTAGTAATTTCCTCATCTATCTTTGTGACATCATCATATCTCGTATGTTTTAATTCTGCCTCTATTGTTATTTTAGAAAATAGTTTTAGAGCAAACATATTTGTTGTTGCAGTGACACACTTCCCACTAGCTAACGTTCGAAAACTTGTTTGTTCACAATGTTCAGAAGGGAAACCATCGCCATAACCCCATTTTATTTCTAATGTTCTCTGGTTTTCAAATCCAATCATAATATTGCCAGTATTTTCAACAACAGCTTTGACTTTCCCGAATTCGTTTGTTTCAATTCTTAAATCAAACTCAAAATTAGTTAAATATACCTCATCCGAAGCAACACGATTTTTTCCACCGTTATCTATCACCTTATAACCAGAAACATGAATTTTTAGAAAACCACCTGCAGGTTTATAGGTATGACCAGGAGCTTCTCTATTAATATTTGTAATAGTATAACTAGATTCAACATCAAGATCATCATACATAGGAGGCCAAACCCACATAGTTTCCTGAGGGTTATCCTCTTTATTATAACAAAAACCAATATCTATACTTTCAATATCTTCCGATGCGTCAATCTCGATTGTTAAAGGATTTTCTTCACTTGGTATAGAAAAACTGGAATCATCAACTGGTGAAGTTATTTCAATCCATGAGTCTAATCCAGATACATCTGCTTCAATTCCTGCTACAGATAAAGCCGTTAAAGCTGTCAACAGAAACATAGCTATTATGCTTATGCATATCATTTTCTTTTTCATTTTATATCACATCATTTTCTATTTTTATCTATTTTAGTTGATAATAATATTTAAACTTTTTAGACCACTGATTGTTACTCAACATAACTTTAATCATATTTTTTACATCAATTTTTTAACTAATTCCAAATAAACTCTTCTATTTCGAGGCCCATCACTTTCATAAAAAAATACATGTTGCCAAGTACCAAGAGCAAGGCTGCCCTCTTTTACAATAAGTGTAACTGATGATCCTATCAAACTTGCTTTAATATGTGCATCACTATTTCCTTCACTATGATGATAATCCCCACTTTCAGGTATTAATTTTTTCAAGCTTGTAATAATGTCTCTTTGAACACTAGGATCTGCGCCTTCATTTATAGTAATACCTGCAGTTGTATGTGGAACATACACAACTACAATTCCATTTTTTATATTCTCATCTTCGACTATTTCTTGAATATCACTTGTAATATCAATCATTTCATTTCTTTTGTTTGTCTTGACTTTTATTTCCCTCATAAAAACCCAACTTTTTTTAATTACATAAATGTTATTTTTATGGATAAGTTTTTTGTAAGAATATGTGTTTCCCGTATCAAATCAGGATGAAAAACATATGGAAAAAATCAAACCCAGTGCAATTCTATTTGATATGGACGGAGTACTTGTAGACAGTCTAGATTCTTGGTGGAATGCATTAAATTACTCACTTAAGCATTTTAATCATAAAGCCATTTCAAAAAAAGAATTCATAGAAAAATACTGGGGGCACGATCTTTTTTATAACCTAAATAAAATGAAGCTACCTGAAGAAGTTGGGTTATTTTGTAACGATGTATACTACAAATATGTAGATAAAATTAGATTGTATCCTCATGTAAAAGATACTCTTGAAAAGTTAAATAATTATAAAAAAAGTATTATTACAAACACTCCAAAAAAGTGTACTATCCAGATTTTAAAAAATTTTAAGTTAGAAAAATATTTTGATATAGTTCTTACAAGTTCTGATGTATCAGTTGCAAAACCTGACCCAGAAATCGTTGTTAAATCATGTAAAAAATTAAATGTTAAACCAGAAAACACTGTTCTTGTTGGTGATACAGACAGCGATATAAAAGCAGGAAAAGCAGCAGGGTGTAAGGTGATCGGTGTAAAAATAAAAGGAGATTATATTATAAATGATATATCTGAGTTAGATAAAATTTTAATAATATAGCGTATAGTTTTTTAATTTCTAAGAAAGTTTGTTAGATCCATTCTTTCCCAGTCATCATAATCACCAATAGTAGGTCCTAAAAACGGACGGGAACCATCGGAATAATCAACCATTCTATAAATCCAACCATAGCTCATACAACTTTTATAAAGTGGAAGAAAAATCCTAAGGAGCCAACCAGTGTTACCATGTCCTGGTATTGGCCAAAAATTCAAGTTATGTCCTGTTTCATGCATATAGGCACTTGCATAAACAACATCTCTGTCAAATCTCATCTCTTCTGTTTTTAAATCAAGCAGATTCCCGGATATTTGAAACGCATTTCTTCCAAATGCATTTCCTGCAACCCAAGAGCTTTCCCATATAAGAACACCGTAATGGAAAACATATCTCCTCCATTCCTGTGGAGCTGAACCATAAAAATAATTATCGCGAATAGCGTAAAGCTCATCCCAATCAGTAACTTCATCAAAAGGAACGAATTCTGACCCAGTTTCTCCAGCCCATGATCCGTCATCTAAGTGGTAAATCACATTTTGACGATCATGAGCAGTATATAACATTTCTTTTGCCATCTCTGGGAAAATACATTTTTCACCATTTGGTCCTTCTTCCATCTGATCAAGTTCGATAAATAAATCTCGAACATATGGGTCTGAATACCATTGATGAGTTCTAAATTCGTTTAAATTATGCAAACCATCATTTTCTGGATCGATGTTTTGATGGTCATCAAATACAGTAGGATCATATCCCCATTTCCATTCCCACCATGTTGAAACAGAATCTCCATCTATATCAGAATCAGCATCATTTGAATAAGGATCAGTTCCATATACTGATGTTTCTATATAATATGGGATTTTATCATTATCATAATCATTAAAAGAAATATCAAACCAAAGCTCGCAATCTCTGTCAGGTTCATAAATCGTACCATCATCACATCCATTTAATCTACCATAACCTGAATTATCTTTGAGCGCATCATCACCTATCCAATGTCCGTCTTTTAGATTATATGTAATCTCAACATCATAAGCATCATCTGTTCCGACATTACTACTACTTTTAACGTCGTTACTTATATCACACAATCTATCATCTTGATATCCATCATCTGCAGCATCCCATAGTTGAATAACAATATCAACAGTTTCTTGATCATCAGGTACATCAACAGTTTTTGAGAAAGGATGGTCATACAAGTATCTTTCATTCCAAAAAATGTCACTTTCAAATGATTGCCCATTTATGATCAAAGTTACATAAAAATCGGGGTCGCTTCTTTCATCAATAACCTCACGTACATTTAGTTGAGGATCATCATGTTCTAAAGACCGTATTTTCAAAATATCAACTGTAACTGTAAGATCTACTAAAGGATCGATATCAGAATTATTTGATAATCCAGATGATAGTTTAGTTGACAAGCCTGATGAAAAGCTTGATATTAGTAAAACAAGGACAATAAACAGAATTGATACAAGTTTACATGCATGTTCCATAGAAAGATACCCCTTTAAGAGTAATATAAACAGTAACTATAAATATTTTAAGGGTGAAAACCTCTATAAATCAATATTTTATTACTATCATGAGGAGATGGAGATAATGAATAAGCCAATGCTTACAATTTTAATTTGCCTTTCATTTATAACGATATCAACTGTTGGATGTGTTGAAGAATCAGAGTCTGAACAAAACAAAATCATTGGTATATGGTTACCCGAAGAAGAGCTTTATAAAAGCAAAAGATTTGAATTCTTTGAAGATGGAACATGTTTTTTTAGATCATATAAATATGAAGGAACGTATGAATTAAATGAAACAGAGAGAAAACTAACAGTAAATGTAGATGAGCTCTCAACAACTTTTGTTTATACTTATGTACTTACAGGAAACAGACTCATTTTAACTAACGAAGATACATTTGACGTTATTGTTTATACAAAACAAGAATAACTTAAGATATAATTTTTTATTTAGAAAATGTTTAAGTTAAATAAACTATTTCAAAAAAATTAGTTTTACTAGGAAAAAAGATTATGGATCCAAAAGATGAAGTTCTTAAAAAAGCATATGACTTAGCATATAAATATGAAGCAGAACGTGGAAGTTGCCCACAATGTGTGTATTCTGCGATAATGGAATCATTAGATATAGGTGATATTTCAGTTGTCAAAGCAGCTGATGCACTTGCAGGGGGAAGTGCTCTTTCTGCCGATGGCACATGTGGGGCTCTTGTCGGCGGGCTTATGGCAATAAGTAGTCTTGTTGGGAGAACCTATGATTCCTTTTCTAAAGGACGTAATATAAGAAGAGTATTTCAGCCATCAAAAAAATTATATGATAAATTCAAAGAAGAATATGGCTCAATCATTTGCAAAGATGTGCATAAAAAACTTTTTGGAAGAACATTTAACTTAATGGATAAAAACGAGTATGCTGAATTTGAAAAGATGGGTGCGCATGTCGATAAATGCCCTGTTGTATCGGGTAAAGTTGCCCGTTGGACTGCTGAAATAATCTTAAATGACATTTTAAAATAAATCTTTTTTATATTAATATACAATAAAATTATATAGTTTGTCGTTATTTACAACTTTATAGGATGAAAGTATGAGAAATAAGTTAATAGTTATTTCAATAATATCATTACTATTTTTAACACAAATTGCTTTTGGAAAAAATATTGAAAAAAGTATAGAATCAATCGAAGAAAAAATAGTTAAAAACAATATCGAAACAGAACTACCTTCATATTTTAGTTGGAATGATATAGACGGTGAGGATTTTACAACACCAGTTCGTGCACAACAACCATATGCAAGCTGTGAAACATTTGCATATGTTGCAGCACTTGAAACAATGGTACAATGGAAAGTAGGATATCCTTTTGGTTGTGATCTATCTGAAGCTCATCTATATTTTTGGAGCGGAGGAAACCGCGATTGGGGAAGTTATCCAGAAAATGACACTAATTTTTTAGTTAAGTATGGTGTACCTGATGAAGCATGTTGGCCTTATCCAGGCTATTTGGAAGAGCCGGTTGTTTTTCCAAAAAATACAACTTGTCCTAACTGGAGAAATCGCACTGTACAAATTAAAAACTGGAGCTATTTGCCACCAAATAATATTAATGCAATAAAAGAAGCCTTAGTAAATAATGGCCCAGTGCCATCACATTTGAACGTTTACGAAGATTTTGGAAGATACAAAGGTGGAATATATAGGCATACTTGGGGTGAATCACAAGGACTTCATTTAGTATGCATCATGGGATATAAAGATGATCCAAGTATCTCATCTGGAGGATACTGGATAGTAAAAAACAGTTGGGGAACACATCTTAAATCTGGAAAGCCATGGGGAGAAAACGGATGGTTTAGAATTGCATATGGTGAAGCAAGCATAGAAGAGATGCCAGTTCTTTTCGAAGAAGTTTATGGGCAATTTCCAATATTATATGTAGACGATGATAACGTAGATGGCCCTTGGGATGGAAGTGAAAAACAACCCTATCAAAAAATATCCGATGCAATAAAAAACTGCTATGAAGGATGGACCGTCTTTGTAAAAAATGGAACATATAATGAAAACGTTATTATAAATAAAACAATAAATTTAGACGGAGAAAACAAAGAAAAAACAATTATTGATGGAAATGGAAAAGATATTGTTATATATGTACAAGCAAAAGAGGTTAGAATATCTGGTCTTACAGTTCAAAATAGCGGAAAAAAACGATTAAATTCTGGTATTAGAACACTTTCTCTTGATTCAAATCTTACCGTAAAAGATTGTATTATAAAAAATAATGATGTAGGAATTTACCTGAATTGCATTGATGGAGATACATATAAAAAATCTGGCAATACAATAACAAATAACACAATTGTCAACAACAAAGTTGGAATTTTTACAATGTGGGCAAATAACAACGAAATCAAAGGAAATACTATCTGCAATAATACACTTCATGGAATCGAGATGGAATCAAGCAGAACCTCAATTATTAAAAATAATACTATTTGCAACAACAAAGCAAAAGGAATCTATTTACATGGAGCATGTGATTTTAATCAGATTTTAGAAAATAATATTATAGATAATTCCTATGGTCTCTTGATTAAAGAAACAAAAAGATGTAAAATTAAAGATAACAATTTTATAAATAACACTGAACAAGCAGGCTTTTTAAAATCACGTTGTAACCTATGGATGCATAATTATTGGTCTGATTGGAACAAAATCTTACCAAGACCAATAAAAGGAACGATTAATCTTGGAAATCTACCATGGTTTAACTTTGATTTGCAACCTTCGGCTAAGATAATTTAAATCTAAAAAGTTTTTAATTTTAAAAACAACTAATTTTATATATAAACAAAACATTTAAACCATGTTAATACATAACATATTAAAGGTGGATGGGTCATGGAAGAAAACGTTTCAAGACTCATAAAAAGTCTTGATGAGGAGCAAGTCGAAACACTTCTAACAATTTATTACAATAATGATGGAATTAAATCAGATAATAAGAATATCTTAGATTTAATTGATAAAAACCTAGTATCAACAAAAATGGAACAAGGTAAAACTCTTGTTGAACTTACAGACGAAGGGCTAAATCTTTGCGGAAGTGTAATGTTTCAGAGGATAAATGATAAAAAAGAGATTTTTAAAGAAAAAATAAGTGATCTCCCACAACGTGGTATCGCATGTATTGTAAACAGAATTATGTTTAGAGATCCACTTGTAAAAGAATCAGGTAGAATAGATCCTGTAAACGAGCCATACGCTCTTGATGAATCATTATGGTTTGAAAGAGCTTTATTAAAAGATGAAAGAATCAATGTGTTACTCAAGACAATATATGGTATTCTTGAATATGTGGGACTTGCAAGAAATATAAACAATGAAATATGGTGCACACCTGAAGTAAAAGATTTTTTAAAATCAGAGTTTAGTGGAGTAATGAACTTATCTTGGATGGAAGAAGACTCTCTCAAATATTACTACTTTTTTTACATATATGCACAAGATCAAAAGAACCTTATCAATTTTGCAGATGAAGGAGAAGAATACAGGTCAATGTTTTTAGGTGAAAACGCATCACCTGTTGATTATTGGTTTTCATCAAATAGATCCGATCCACATAGTTTTATATCAAATTTAGGACTTAGCGAGCAGAGAATAATAGAATTTCTAAGCGAAATGGAAAACAAAGGCTTTGTAAACAAGCGGCATTATCCACTTTCTTCGTTTTCATTTTTTAGTGACGAGGAAAAGATCTTTGTAATTAAAGACATTAAAAAGTATATGGATTTTGTAAAGAATAAATTTCTTGAGCCGATGGTTAACTCTTTATTAAGTTAAAAAACATCTATTTCTCCCCTTTTTTATTTTTTCGATTTGTAATTTTTACAGGAAAGCTTTAAATACAAAGCGAGAGAGAATATAACATGTTAATATATAACAATGTGTGGTGGTGAGGAAAAACATGGAAAAAATTGTGATTGCAGCGACAATGGCAGCCGCTGTAAGTATTGCCCCCATGCCATTACAATTCTTATAAGAAATAAGTGTAATATGTATGAGGGAGAAAAGAAGTTGTTTTTAGTTAATTATTTAAGTATATATTTTATTAATTTCTAACAGATTTGATGGTGCACTCAGAAAATAAAAGTATTTTATTAATATCAATGCCATTTGCAGGAGTAAATATTCCTTCAATACAACTTCAACTATTGGAAACATATCTTAAAGAGAGGAATATTAATATAAAAACCAGACATCTTTATCTTAAAGCTGCAGATTTTTTTAATCTTAACATATATAATTCACTTATTTATCCCCCAAATGATTCATATACAGCACAGATAATTTTTTCAAAATATGTCTTTCCAGATAATTGGAATCAAAAAAAGGTTGATTTTATAAAATATTTTAATGAAAAAATATCAAACTCAACAAATGAAAGATGTGAATTTGATTTTGAAAAATATGAAAAAATAACAGATGATTTTTATAATTGGTTTTTTGAAAATGTTGATTGGCAAAACTATGACATTATTGGTTTTACACTTAACTATGGACAATTTTTACCATCATTAGCTATTGCAAAAAAGATAAAAGAATTAGACCCCAACAAAATAATTGTTTTAGGAGGAAGTAGAACAGTTGGAGATCTTGGTATAAGAACAATGGAATCATTTGAGTATATTGATTTTATTGTTTCTGGTGATGGAGAAGAAGCACTGTATCTGTTGGCATCAGATTTTGAGAATTATAGATCAATATCTAGTTTAATCTATCGAGAAAAAGATAATATTATTTTTAATGAAACAGAAAAAATTATTGATTTAAACATACTCCCAATCATAAATTACGATCAATTCTTCATCGAACTTGCGTCTTCCTCTGATGAGGTTAGACAATATTTCTACTATTATGGAAGGTTACCTATCGAAATTTCTAGAGGATGTTGGTGGAATAAATGTAGTTTTTGCAATATGAACATTCAGCATAAAAAATATAGAGAAAAAAATGTTGATAAAATAGTTGATGAAATTCAATTTTTATCAGATAAATATAAAATGCTTAATTTTCAAATAATAAGCAACACGCTTCTTTTAAATAACTACTCTGAATTATTGAAAAAAATTAGATCGCTAGACAAAGATTTTAACTTTGTGGCTGAAGCTCGTGCAGGAAGACTTACAAGTGATGATTATACCCTTATGAAAAATGCAGGCTTTAGAATAATTCAAACAGGTATAGAATCATTAAGTAGTAATTATCTTAATAAAATGAACAAAGGCGTAAAAATTATTGATAACATTGCTGCCCTAAAATTCTGTATGGAAAACAGTATCAAAAATTTTTATAACTTAATAATAAACTATCCTAATGAAGAACCAATTGATTTTCAACAAACATGCCAAACAATAGAATCAATAAAACAATATATTGACCCGCCAAACATTTGCAGGCTAAGGGTTGTTTATAATAGCCCAATATTTTCAAATTATGAAAAATTCAATATCAAAAATTTAAGTAGCACAGAAATAGATAAGATAATGTTTCCAAAAGAAATACTCGAAAAACAATTTAATTTTGTTTATGAATATGAAACAATAGAAACACCTACAAAAAGCAAATGGGAAGAGCTAATTGATAACTGGAGAAATGAAAGAAAACGTTTCTTAGATACTAGTATAAAAACCCAGATGGATACCGATAGGTTTGTCTTTTATTTTGTTGATGGTGGACAATTCATTAAAATATATGATAAAAGAGCTTTAACTTCTTTAAATGTCTATGTTTTAGATAAGCTTGAAAGAGAAATTTTTCTTTATTGTATCAATGTTAGATCATTTGCGGATTTAAAAAGTAATTTTTCAGACGCATCTGAAGAAGAAATTCAAAATATTCTCGATTCTTTTGAACAATCAAGGCTTATTTTTAGAGAAGAAGATTATTATTTGAGTTTACCTTTGAATTACCGTAAATTAATAGGTAAAAACGAAGAAAAGATACAAGCTAACAAAAAAGAATCAATGATTGTCAAATAGTTTTAATCAAAAAGTTTTGGCAGGAAAGTTTCTTTGAAAGCTCTAAAATCACCATATATACTGTAATTCTTGATAGATTCTGGGAATTTTATACTTATATCTTCAATAATGCTGATTACATCAGCCTGATGTTTAACCATAAATTCAAATTCTAAATCACATAAACCCGTAGAGGTGCTTATATACAAAAGATGTGGATTGTTTTTGATGTATTCGATTATGTCTTTTCTTTGGCTATGATTTTTTAGGTAAATATCTGCTTTATACCTTTTAAAACCAAGTTTCGTTGTATCTACAGCAACTCTAAATGCTTGAATTAAACCTTCCTTTCTTAACCTTTTTATCCTATAATTAATTGTTTGAGAAGAACAATCGAATTTTTCAGCCAAATCAATAAGTGGTACTCTTGCATCTAATGCTATTTCATTTAAAAGATGATAATCCGTCTCGTCGATTTCAACGTTTTTTCCAACGCCAAAGTATTCATGATCTTTGCGCTCTTCTATATTATAATTATCTAGTAATAAATATGACTGTCTGAATCCCACACCATGTATGTATACTGAAAATAATTTTGTTTCAAAATAATCTCCAAATTTATCTAATGTATTACTCCAAAATTGATAAAATTCACTTATATCTTTTACCCAAACAACGACTATCAAATCATATTTTCCAATTGCCTCACCAACAGTACAAATATTTCTATAATTTGCCAAATATTTAATTATTTGTTCTTTAATTTGGGGAGTAACATATTGAAAATTTACATAGTATCGAAAAATTGAGTAACCCAGTTTATAAGCATCAATGACTGTATAGAAGCATTTGATAATTCCTTCATCCTGAAGTCTTTTTATCCTATAGGATACTACATCTTTTTTCAAACCTACCTTCTTTCCAACTTTAGTAAGAGATTGTCTAGAATCAGCATCTAGTTCGTATAAGATACGTCTATCTTTAAGGTCAATTTTATACATATTTCCTACAAACGTAAGAAAATTACTACTATTTTAGCATTTTGTAGGAATTTTTACTAAGAGGGCTTTATGTTAACTTGTTTCTTTGTATTATTGAAGACATATGAAAGAAATGGAAAAAATGGATAGAAAAAATGAAGAGGCAACGGATTTCGATAGCCGTATATATACTTGCATATCTATCTGCGAAAAAGGTTTTTATTCAAACGATTTTTCCGTATCACCAATCATGAAGAATATCTTTTCTGATGATGGCGGGAGGTTGAATTAAAGATGTATCCAATATTTCTTTTAACTTATTCTATCCTTGGAGGAGGTATAAAATATATAGATGATGCTTTTGATGTTGGAATTTTTTCCAAAAAAACAGCATATATTCTTTCACCAATACTTGCAATAATAGGAGTATACTGCATGATCATTGACCCAGTAAGTGCAACTATTCTTCTAGCAATTTTAGCAGGAGTCTTTATAAAAGGAAAAATTGACAACTGGGCATTTATAGGAGCATTTGCATTAGTAATATTATTATCAATGGGACTTGGCATAGAATTTTTGATAATACCATTAATACTTCTTTCTTCAGCAGCAATATTAGACGAAGTAGGAAACGATTACATCGATTCAATAAAAGAAAATCTAAATAAAAACAAAATAACAGATAGATTTGCAATGTTATTCTTTGGACACAGATGGGTACTAAAAATTGCAATATTGTATCTTGTCTTAACAAATGTCATACCAGTGTATTTCTTCTTTGCAATGCTACTCTTTGATTACAGCTATGTAGCAGTTGGAATTCTAAGCAGGTTCAAGAGCGGAGATATTAAAATAACTCCTACACAAAGCGTTATAGCAAAAATTGCATGTATCTTTAAATAAACATAAACAATTTCTTTTTTATATCTTATGACAATAGAATGTGATGTATTAGTTGTTGGTGGTGGTCCAGCAGGAAGTAGTGCTGCAAGAGCAGCAGCAAAAAACGGTGCTAAAACAATTCTTATAGAAAAACAAAAAGAAATTAAAGATGTCCCCTGTGCTGAAGGTATTGGATCTTATCTTTTTCCATTATTACCATTTAAAATACCAAAAAATCAGTTAAAATGGAAGATAAAAGGGATAGTATTTTCTGATGGAGAAACAGAAATAATTCAACAAGGACATTTCTATAAAGCTTGGTCGATAGAGAGAAGAGAATTTGATATCTGGCTTCTAAATGAAGCAAAAAGAGCAGGAACTCAAATTTTAATGAATACAGAATTCATTGATTTAAAATTATCAGAAAATGACTATGTTGATCAAATTACTGCAAAACAAGAAAAGAAAAATATCAAAATCAAAGCAAAAAAAATAATTGCAGCAGATGGAGTAGAATCAAATATAGCAAAAAAATTAGGTATATTAAAGAAAACATCGGATAGCATTGGATATGTATACAGCTGGGAAATGAAAAATGTTGATGTAAGATATCCATATTTTGAACAAATGTATTTAGGTGATTTTGCTCCAGGAGCTTATGGATATGTATTTCCAAAATCAAATAATGTTGCAAATATAGGTGTAGGTAGTACAAAAGGAGATAAAAATTTAGAAAAAAATTTTAATATGTTCATGGAAGAAATCATTCCAAGACAAGTAAAAAATGCAGAAAAAACAATAGATAGGTCAGGTGTTGCCCCTGTAAAAACAATGATCGATGAAATTCAATATGGAAATGTTTATTTCACAGGTGATGCAGCAAATCAAAACCTAAAACCATACGTAGAAGGAAATTTACCTGCGATCATATGTGGAGATATAGCTGGAAAAACAGCATCTTCTGAAAATCAGAATTATGAACAATCAATAAAAAAGAAACTAGGAAAACAATTCAGAGAATCAGATAAATTACTAAACGAACTTTTAAAAATAGAAAATTATCCAAAAGATAAAAAGCATTTGATTAGCATGTATATGTTTGCATTTATGGATATAAAAAATATGGCTAATCTACCAAAACTGGATGTAAGTCAAATAAAAAATGAATTATTTAGAAAAAGCCGCCAAGTTAATGGTTTCATTACTATGCTTCAATACTATATTTGGTATGCTAAAATCCTCGCCACCCGTCGCGATTAAAAGAAACGGTGAGTCTTTATGTGCTTCTTTTAAAATTTCCTGAACTTTAAAAAAATCGATCCCAAGCGTTTCTAAAAGAGCAGAGCAATAAATAATGATACTAAATTTTGGAATTGAATCAATAGTAATTTTATTTAAACTATTTTTTAAGCTATTAATTAATATCTTTCTTGAAGACTGCCCTATGCAAAGCTTATCAGACTTAACATCAAAACCACAAATAATGGAATCGCCAGCAATACCTCCTATAACTTCTGGAAATATTTCACCATCTTTTTCAAATATAAGAGGATAAAAAAATGTTCGCCTATGTAGTCTTTCATCCATCAGTGAGTCAGGCCAATTTAAATGAGAAAAAAAAGTTTTTGTCGCAGGTTTATTATCGATTTTATTTATAATACATTTTTCACCAGCTGTTTGTACATCAAAAAATAAATCTGTTTTTTCAACAGCAACCTGAGAATCCAATAATATTTTTTTATTGGTACAAATAGAAAGTCCAATTACACTATTTGAATGAATATTTCTGTTAAAGAATTGAAAATTCTTTTCTAGTTTATTATCATCAATAGAAGAGCCGCCGATTATCTTAAAGCCAGACATATATTGCGATATATTTTCCAAAACTCTATCTTCTCTACCAAGACCTCTTTGAGATACCTGAGAAGAAGTTCTAAGTAGGTTGGATACCATATAGCTAGAAATCTTTGATTTGTAAACTTTTTTAACCCCCGTACCTAAAAGTGATGGAACTTTAGTTCCAGAAGTTAATATAAATAAAAATTTTTCGGAGTAATCTGAAGTAGCATTAATTTTTATCATTTCAGATAGTTCCCTTGCAGCATTTTCGGGATTTCTTTTAGTGTTATGACCAATCCCAACTGCTATATCAATATCAGGACATTCAACAGCAAGAGCAGTTACTCCTCTTGTATAGCATCCCTCTTGCGTCATAAAACCAGCTACTGTACCACCAACTAATGGAGAATCAGGAAACGCATCTTTTATTCCAGAAAGAAGTTCTTTGAATTCCTTTTCATAATGAATTGTTGTGAAAAGAAGAATAAAATTTGGCTTAGACATTTTATTTTTTATTTTATCTACAATTTCTATAGCTACTTCTCTACCATCCCATTTTCGAGATATTTCAACTGAGGCTTTAAACTCTGTTTCATCCATAAAAATCTTGCAATTCTTTTTAATTTATATTTAACTTAGCTTTCTCAAGCCTATCCATTATTCCAAGTATTTCACGTCGTGCATTTTCCATTTCTACTTCCAAAAGACCTTTATTTGCAAGAGCAGGAATAATTGAAACAAGTGCATTATCTGTATCTGGGAAGACATAAAACAAAACTTCATAGTCTTGCAATCGAAATTCCATTTCAGAAAGACCAGTCTGAGAATATTCACGTATTACATTAAAAACATCATCCATGGCCCTATGTATTATATCCCATATTTCATTAACATCAGATTTAAAACCTTCTGTTCCATCAGATGGCATTACACTGATCATATTTTGTCTTGCAACCATACATGCAAGAACATCATCAAGACGCAGAAGGTCATCTAAAACTTCAGCAATTGGATCATTTTCCAACTAAAAATCACTTCCTTAAATATTATATAAATTTTATTCCACCTGATGTAATTGTTATATTCTGAGGTTTTAAGGTATGCTTTGTTGCACGCATCTTTCTAATAGTAAGTTTTCTTCTATCCATTGTGGGATCTAAATCCAAGAGTAATATTCCATCTGCAAGAAACTCTGATATCGTATCACGTGAAAGACTTCTTGATCCTTCAGGAACTTCTGAAGTTACAAGTCCAGTACAGTTTTCCTTTGAAAGTAAAGACAGTATTCTTTTAATATGCATACGAGTTGCAGGAATCGAACCTGCAGGATACTTTTGTGTTGATCCAGTTTCTGAAGGAATGATTTCATGTACCCCGCTAACCCATACAGGAACCTCTGATACTGGTGTTAACGAGTCAAGAACTACTCTCTTGTAGTTTCCAGCCTTGATCTCACGTTCCATGTCTTTATGAATGTTTGGATCATCTAAATCTAAGTACATAAATTTGAGTTTCCCTAAGTCAACCCATCTTTGAAAATCAAATCCAATTTCATTTGCTTGTTTCAAAATATTTTCTACTCTTTCATCGGATGTAAAAAACAAGCAATTTTCATTTTGTTTAAGACCTTCCAATAGATAATGAAAGCATAGAATTGTTTTCCCACTACCAGGTGTTCCAGATATTAATGTAATAGTATTGTTTGGAAATCCTCCAGAGAGTAAATTATCAAGCTCAGATATACCAGTGGAAACACGATTAAAACTTTTTTCTACATTTATACCAAAATTTTCTTTAAATTCTTCCATATTTATCATTCCTTTAGGAAAGAAATCCCATCTTTTACCTCTTCCTCAGTTATTCTGTTATAATTTATCGATTTAAAAGTCTTTTTAATTTATATTAATAGGAATAGAAAAGTGAGTTATATTTTTATTGAAAACTCATCGAGTTTTGATTCCCAGCCTTCCATTAATCCATTTCCGGAATTTGCATCTTTTCCAACCTGAAAATCTACACCCGCTACCTTTACCATTTTCTTTTTAGATAGAAGTTTTTCCATTTTGTAAAGCCAGTTTTTATTCATCCCATGGGTGTTTATTATACCGTACTTCTTTTCTTCCATACCTTCAAGCTTTTTCATAAAGGTTCTCATATTTCTTTGAACATTAAAAGCTTCTGTAGGTGCAGAAAACACATAAACATCTGCATTAGGCATAGAAGTTGGATCTGCTTCATCGGTTTTTAAAACTTGAATATCATTTGATTTTTCCTTCAGTTTTGTAGAAAGGTAATCAACAATCCTTTTACCATTTCCATATCTAGACCAATAAACAATAACGTATTTCATCGGCTCACCGAAGGGAAATTCAGAATCATATATAAAAAGTTATCAGAAAAAACTCTAAAAAAATAAATAGTCTTAAGCGCTTGCAGTAAATTTGTATAATAATGTTAAGGGCATGTATAATAGATGGATATGTAGATGAACCAACATGTTTGGGAGTCCCACCATATATTAGCCCATATCCTAGGTATATTTCTGGTGCCATTCAAAAACACGATAAAAAAAATATTGTAGATTACTTTACAATAGATCAAATTAGAAATAATATAGATTTATTGAAAAAATTAGAGAAATACAATATTATGATTACTATTGCAGGAGTATCTGTTCCTGGGAGATATCTATCAGGTTACCCTGCAAGCCCAAATGAACTAGTAAAGTTTTTTAAAAACATCAAAAATCCAATAAAAATTCTATGTGGACCTGGAGCCAAGTATGGATTTGGTATGGGTGGTGGAAAGAAAACAAGAGACATACCAATAGAAAACATTTTTGATGTAACAATCAAAGGAGATTGTGAAATTTTTATTCATAATTTTTTGAAAAATAATTTTGATAAAAGTACTAATACAAAAATCACAAGAAAAAATTCTCATGATATACATGAATTTGCAAAATTTGGGTCAAATATCGTAAAAAAACATCCCAATTACACAGATTATTTTATATGTGAGATTGAAACATACAGAGTGTGCTCAAGAAGTATTGTTGGAGGCTGTAGTTTTTGTAGTGAATCTAAAAAAGGAGCTCCAGACTTTCGACCTATAAATGATATTGTAGCTGAAATACAAAACCTCTATAAAAATGGCATTAAGAGTTTTAGATTAGGAAATCAACCATGTTTTTTTTCTTATATGGCTAAATCAGCAGGAAGAAAAGAGTTTCCAGAGCCAAATCCTGACGCAATCGAAGAGCTTTTATCAAAAATTAGATCTGTTGCACCAAAACTTAGAACACTTCATATAGATAATGCAAACCCTGGAATAATTGCAAGATATCCAAAAGAATGTGAAAAAATTGCAAAAAGCATTATAAAATATCACACCCCAGGTGATGTAGCAGCATTTGGTGTAGAAAGTGTAGATCAAGATGTAATAAAAGAAAATAATTTGAAAGCAGATGAAAAACAGGTTTTCTCTGCAATAAAAATTTTAAATAAAGTTGGTAAAAAAAGAGGGTATAATGGGATGCCAGAGTTACTTCCAGGACTCAATTTTTTATTTGGTCTTAAAGGTGAAACAAAAAAAACATTTGAAAAAGATTATGAATTTTTAAAAAGGATTGTTAAAAGTAATCTTTTAGTAAGAAGAATCAATCTCAGACAAGTAATACCCATAAAAGACACAAAGATGTATGAAACTGGAAACAAACTTGTTTTAAAACATAAAAAAATGTTTAAGAGCTTTAAATATAAAGTGAAGTTAGATATAGAACAAATTCTTCTTGAAAAAATGCTTCCACAAAAAACAATTTTAAGAGATATTTATACTGAAAAACATGATGGAAAATTAACTTTTGGTAGACAAATTGGTAGTTATCCTCTACTTGTTGGAATACCGGGAGTATATAAACTTGGGATGTTTTTAGATGCAAAAATCGTAGATTATGGATACAGATCTATTACAGCAATTCCTTATCCATTAGATATAAACAATGCATCTCGTGAAGCACTAGGAGCGATCCCCGGGATTGGTAAAAAGAGAGTTAATAAAATATTATTGAATAGACCATATAATAACAACGGGGAGTTTTTAGATATATTTGATGATAAAGAGCTGAAGCAGACAATCATTGATTATTTGTAGGTAAATTCAAGTAAAAAGATGATTAAAGTTTAAAAAAGCATCTTTTATGTTTTTTCAATTATTTATTATTATAATATAAAAAAAGAGGGTTTTGATAACAACTGTTAAACAAGTTTTATATCGTATTAACTACAAAACTAGTTTTTGAAAAGACTTTATCAATGAGGGTTGATAGATGAAAAATAAAACAAAAACTTACAGTGCAATACTACTAATACTCCTATTAACAATAAATGTTATATCACAAATTGGATTAGGTTCATCCATAGAAAAATCCGATTTAAGTGATATTTTATATCAAGACAAAGTCATATCGATGAAAGAAAAGATCATCAGTATCAATCCATACTTTTCAATTCTATTGAAAAGAAACGCTAAGCTATTACCTGATATACCTAAAAAACCTGATATACCTAAAGAAGCAATTGAACGAAAACCATATGAAGAAGAAAACAAAGGAGAAGGTGAAACAGATAATCCTGACCAAGAACAAACGCAATACGATGTAACAATTCCTATATCTGGTCTTAATTGGGGTGCTCAATCGTTTCAACCAACGGTAAAGACGTTAACAAGTGTTGAATTATACATAAAAAGAAATGAACAGGCCACCAATGGAAGATTAACTGTTTCAATTCGTGAAGATTTAACTGGAGAAGACAAAACAAAAATTGATTTAGAAAATGAAAAAATTTCAACTGCGTTATCATGGGTAAAATTTGATTTTCCAGATATGCATGTAGAGCCAGATGAAACATATTATATTGTAGTTCGTCCAATTTTAGCTAGTAGACGAGGAGAACCAGGAGATTGCTATTACTGGGGTGCCGGACGCAATACAAATTATAACAGAGGTATAGCACATGGATCTAGAGATGGTGGAAGAAGTTGGGTAGATGATAGAACAAGAGATTTTTGCTTTAAAACTTATGGAGACGGTGAAATTAATAATCCACCTATTGCAAATCCTGATTTTGCAGAAACGTATCAAGGTGTAACTGTAGCAATAGATGTACTTGCTAATGATATTGATCCTGAAAATGACACGATTAGCATTGTAAAAGTAGGCAGAGCAAGAAACGGTACTGTTGAGCATACTCCGCCTAGCCCGATTGTTTATTACAAACCTAATGAAAATTTTACAGGATCTGATACATTTGATTATTTGATATCTGATAGGAATGCATCTGAAGCAAGAAAAGTTCCAAGAGAATCAGTAGGAAGAGTTAATATAACAGTAAAAATCGCTAAGGTAAATGCAGAAGATGATACTGCAGTGGTTGATGAAAATTCAGAAAATAATATTATAAATGTATTATCAAACGATCTAGGTGTAAATATAATAATTACTGATTTAACAAATCCAGAACATGGAACTGCATCTATCGTTGAAGATAAAATATCATATACACCAAATCCAAATTACGCAGGATCTGATTCTTTTACATATACTATAACTAGCGAACTCCAAGAAAAAGATACAGCAAATGTAAGTATTACAATTAATAATATAAATGACCCGCCAAACCAACCAGATAGACCAAACGGACCAACAAGCGGAATTGAAGAAATCGAATATGAATTTAGTTTTATAGCATCTGATCCTGACAACGATGATGTTTATTATAAAATAGATTGGGATGATGGTGAGATTAGTGATTGGATTGGACCATATAGTCCAGAAGAAATTTGTGAAAATTCACATATATTTGATGATCCTGGAACGTATGATATAAAAGTCAAAGCAAAAGATAATTATAATGCTGAAAGCACTTGGTCTGAAACACTATCCATTGAAATTGATGATAAAAACAAGGCACCAGCTATACCAGATTCTCCAGAAGGACCAAAATCAGGTAGAATTGGAGAAGAATATACATATACAACTTCAACAACAGATATTGAAAACGACTTAGTAAGTTATGGATGGGATTGGGATGGAGATGACGAAGTTGACGAATGGACAAATTATATAAAATCTGGAAATGAGATGTCAATAGATCATATATGGTCAGAGGCAGGAACATATAATATAAAAGTCAAAGCAGAAGACAAACCTGGTAAACAAAGTAATTTTTCACAGGTTTTAGTTGTTACAATAGTTGATAATACTGCACCAGAAAAACCAAATGCTATTACAGGACCTACATTAGGCGTAACAGGAGCAAATTATAAGTTTTCAACTTCAACAAGTGATATAGATGGCGATAAAATTGAATATATGTTTGATTGGGGAGATGGAATAAAATCTATATGGATTGGATCATTTGATTCAGAAGAGATGTGTGAAGCAACACATAGTTTTGAAACACCTGGCGTATATAGTATAACAGTAAAAGCACGTGATGAGCATGGTGAAGAAAGTGAATTGAGCGATGTTTTTTTAATAGAAATATCTGAACCAGAACTTCAACTTACAATAGAAAAAGGTTTTAACATCTTTGGAAGAGTTACTGCTGGTGTTAAAAACAATGGAAAAGCAGATATCACCAATTTGAGTTTTGCTCTTGATGTAGAATATGGAATAAGAGGTAAAACAGCAAATGACGAGAAAAAAGATTTTACGCTAAAATCTAATGAGGAAAAAACAATAGAGATTGAAAAATTACAACGCGGTATCGGCCCATTTGGTAGAATTACTGTAGTTGCTAAAGTAAGCTCAGATACAATTACTGAACAACAAGTAACAGCAAAAGGTTTAATAATTGGGCGACTTGTATTTATTAAAAACAAAGAGTAAAATAATAGTGAGTTATTAATATAACATCTATTATTTCATTTTTTATATGGAATCAAATATACAAAGCCTCGAAGAAAAAATCAATTATACTTTTAAAGACAGAAAGTTACTAATAAAGGCACTTACACATAAAACATATGCCTTTGAAGCAAAAGAACCGCTTGAGTATAATGAACGTTTAGAATTTTTGGGTGATAGCATCCTTGGCTTTGTAGCAGCAGAAGCACTTTATCATACAAATAAATATTTTTCAGAAGGAGAATTAACAAGAAGACGCTCAAATATCGTTAATAACAGTTTTCTTGCAGAAAGAGCAAAAGAACTAGGCATAGGAGAAAATTTACTTTTAGGCATAGGAGAAACAAAACAGGATGGTGCAAACAACCCAACAAATCTTGCAAATACATTAGAAGCACTTATCGGTGCGATTTATCTTGATTCAAATCTAAAAACTGTTACAGATTTTATAAAAGAGATGGTATTCGAAAAAGATATCCAACTATAATACATTCATTAATTTTTTTCTACTATACTATGGGCATAATTATTTACTTCTTTCATCTTATTTACAAGAAGTGTATATGGTTCATCGTTTACATTAACAAGTCCATTGTTTGAATTTTCTCCATCAAATCTCCCAGTCTTAGGTTGGTCAGTATAGCCAAACCAATGATATCCAACAATGTAGGGTTTTTTAATAAAACCTAGTGTCTGAATTTCAAAACATTTTGTCCTTTGTTTTTGATTTAGCAATACAGGCATCAAAACCCTATATGGTTTTGTATTTGGAAGACCTGAGTCCATTGCTCTGAAATAAAATTCAGATATAAGAACAGGTTTATTTGTAACATCATAATATTCCTGAAGAAAATCTGTTGGATTTATAAAATCCAAAATTTCTTGCATGATAAATTGGATAGGTAGAATTAATGGGTTTGGAGGATAATGATTAACTGATACTACATCGACATAATCTTTACATGCTTCTACAACTTTTCTTGGAGTGACAAATGATGAAAAACGACTACCAAGAATCAAATGATTTGTATCATATCTTCTTACTTTTTCATAACATGTTTTAAAAAATTGTTCTGCAACAATATATAAAAAATCATTGTGATCTTCTCTTGCCTCTTTAGTATAAGGCCAAATTCCAAGTCTTTTTTGATACAAAATCTCTTCAAAACTATCAAAATTTGTTCTCCAAGCTGAGTTAAAATTGCTTATATCTTCATCATATCTATCCTTTAGAAATTGAATTAATCTAATTTTACCAAGACAGTCGTAATCAAGCTTCATATAAGAATCAAAAATATCAAGTGATCCTCTCCAATCAGGACCCCAACGTATTTCATTATCTAAAAAGTAACCAATAAGCTTTGGATCATTTGAGACATTTACTATTTTTTCTTTGCATTTTTCTTCTACTGTTTGTATCCATTCTTCTGAGAAAAAATCAGTTATCGATCCAACTTGCCAATTATCATCAGCAAGTCCTAAGTTTACAGTATAAAAAAAACCTGTATTTCTAATATATGGTCCACTACCCCCAAGACTATTAAAACCCCAGTCTATGAGTCTATCATGCGTTACATTTGCCCACGCGTCTTCACTACCATATTTTTCAAGAATATTTTGATGATATTCACTATAACCTAATTCAGGGGAATATCCACTTGTTGCAGAGATAGAACCAATACCTGTTGAATAAAAAGAATTGTTATAAGGGTCAACAAAACACCATCTATCTTCTTTTAATTCAACTCTAAAAAAATTTTCTTTTTCCGGTAGATTTTTACCCCCTATAGAAAAAAAAGGGAAAATAATTAAATATAAAACAAAGAAAAAAATAAATTTTTTATAGATATTTTAAGCCCCCTGAATTTTGAGATGATTAAATCTATATATAAGGTTTTATAATTATTATAAAACTTAAAAGTAACTTTTATATAATAAAAAATAGTTAACATATGTTAATAAAAGGGGGTAATAAATGTGAAGAAAATATTAATTTTTTTGATAATAACGACGCTTGTGATAGGTAGTCTTGGAGCCCTTTCAAGACCGATTAAAGAGGATTACGAGATAGAGCATTTTTCAATAAATTTTTCAAAAATAGAAATAAAAGAAAAAAACGAGGTCATCTCATTAGAAATAGAAAATGAAAATTCATATTTAATTGAACAAGGAAAACCAATCATTCCAATCTATACAAAAACTTTTACATTTCCATCAGAAACAGAGATTAAAAGTGTTAAATGTATCGCAGAAAATATCAAAGAAAAAACATTAACTAAAAAATTAGAAACATCACCAACAGCATTGCAACTATCAAAAATAACAAAAACAGATGAAAAAAGTACAACCACTTTAACCGATCCGTATCCTGAAAAATGGTTCAATTACGATGTAGGTCATGGTCTTTATGAAAACAAAAAAAGCATCATTGTAAAAGTAGAGATGTATCCGATTAAATATCTTCCATTAGATAATAGAATCAAATTCGCAACCGAAGTTAATGTAGAGATTAAATATGAAAAACCAGAGATACAAACATCATCAGGGGATCAATACGAACTTTTAATCCTATCTCCTATTGAATATACGTCCCAACTACAAAGTCTAGTTTCCCATAAGAACGATAGAGGAGTCTTAACAAAACATGTTACATTACAAGATATATACAACAGTGTTTATTTCCCAGTTCAGGGTAGAGATGATATTGAAAAAATAAAATATTTCATAAAAGATGCATATGATAATTGGGGAATATCAAATGTACTAATAGTGGGTGGAATAGAGCAATTTCCATCAAGAGAAACCCATATACTAGTTGGAGAAGACGATGATGAAATATTTGTAACAGATATCTATTATGCAGATATTTATAACGGCGAACAAGAGTTTTCTTCTTGGGACACAAACGAAAACGATATTTTTGGTGAATACAACTGGGATGGAGAAACAGATGATGTAGATCTTTATCCTGATGTAAAAATTGGCCGTCTTGCATGTATTGATTCAAGTCAAGTAAGTGTAGCTGTAAATAAAATTATAAATTATGAAAATAACAAAGCATATACAAAGGATTGGTTTACAAATATTGTTGTAATAGGTGGAGATACATGCCCAGATGAAAACGATGATCCAGATGAAGAAGACATCGATGAGGGAGAATATCTAAATCAAGCTGTAATAGATGTTATGGAAGGATTTAATCCTGATATAATATGGGGTTCAAATAACAGATTAAGCGGCTTTTCACCAAGTGGAGTACAAAATATAAACAATGGAATTAACAATGGATGTGGATTTGTTGATTTTTCAGGTCATGGCGCACCGTGGATATGGACAACATATCCACATAATGGAGATAGACAAAGTCTCCCCACACCAACAGGACGATATACAAACTCGATTATTAGCGATTTAGAGAATGGTGATAAATTACCTATAGTTGTATGTGGTGGTTGTAGCCTTGGAAAATTCAGTGCAGATGAGAATTGTTTTGCATGGTCATTTGTCTCAAATCCAAATGGTGGAGGAGTGGCTTCATTTGGCGCAACTGGGCTTGGATGGGTGTATTGTGGAAAGTATGTTACATATGGACTTGTTGAAGGATTGACTCTAAAGTTATTTGAAGAATATGCAGATGGTGCTATTACATTTGGTGAGATGTGGGTTGATGCAGTAAATAATTACATTGGTTCAAATAATTTAGAAGAATATGATTATAAAACACTTGAGGAATGGCATCCATTTGGAGACCCAACGCTTTCAATAGCAGCAGATTCGCAAAAACCAAACACACCAAACGCACCGGAGGGACCTTCATCTGGAAAAATAGGTGAGGAATTGACATATACAGCATCAACAACAGATCCAGAGAATGATGATCTCTATTATCTGTTTGATTGGGGCGATGATAGTAACCAGGAGTGGCTTGGCCCTTATGAATCAGGTGAAGAGATAGAAGCAAGCCATACATGGGACAGCAGAGGAAACTACCAGGTAAGAGTAAAAGCACGTGATGAGCATGGTAAAATAAGCGATTGGTCACCACCAACGCCCATTTCGATGCCTAAATCAAAATCTAGTGTTAACAATCTATTGATACAAAGAATTTTAGAAATGATAGCAAATAATCATCCTTTGTTTGAAAAGATTTTAGATTATATATAAACACAATAGATATCCAATCTTTCATCATCAAAAAAACAACTCTTTAAAATTTCTTTTTTAAATTTATTCTTAATTAGTATTGACTCTAACTTACTCTTATCTGATAAGGAACTAAACACAAAATAAGCTCGCCCGTCTTTTTTTAAATAGTTTGAAAGTCCATCTAAAAAACATTTGGTTGATTTTAAACCATCAACACCACCATCTAAAGCTTTATCATACCATCCATCCAAACCTATTAGTTCTTCTTTTCTTGTAGGAAGATATGGTGGATTAAAAATGATTACATCAAATATTTCGTCTTTTTTTATTACAGAAAACATATCTCCTTTTCTAACTTCGAAAAATCCTTTGATCTTATCTTTATTTATGTTATAGTTTTCTTCTGTATTTTTTACTGCATATGGATTAACATCTGTACAAACTACCCTTGTTCCCTTTTCAGCACACACCAATCCTATTATTCCACAACCACAGCCAATCTCAAGTAAAAAATCATCTTTTTTTACATCAATTGATTCTAAAAGTAGAAAGCTATCTTCCGCAGGATCATAAACTTGGGAATATATTTTAAAAATTAAGTTATTGTATGTAAATGATTTTTCTTTCATATTGTTTTAATATCAGTAAAGTAATTTTTGTTATAGCTTTTTCTAATTTTACTATTAGATATAAAAACAAAAAGAAAAATTACTAAAAACGATTGAACATTAGAAAAACATAATTTTGGGGCTTAAGTATGGAATCATTGATATTTGAAAAAAAGGATTCAATTGGATGGTTAACGTTAAATAGACCAGAGAAACATAATGCACTTTCTTTAGATTTGATAAAGAAGATACATAATCAATTAAATATTATCTCTAAAGACAAAGATATTTATGTTGTTGTAATTAGAGGTAATGGTCCTGATTTCTGTTCAGGTCATGAAATAAGTGAGTTAGTTGGAAAAGAATATGATATTGATCATTTTCGCAATATATTTTCAAAATGTAAAGATATGATGGGTGCACTTCATCAAATTCCCCAACCAGTTATTGCTTCAGTTCATGGGATAGCAACTGCAGCTGGTTGTCAATTAGTTGCTTCATGTGATCTAGCTATTGCAGAAAGTGGTGCTAAGTTTGCAACTCCAGGTGTCAAGATTGGTCTCTTTTGCTCTACTCCAATGGTACCCCTTGTTAGACTTATAGGTAGAAGAAGAGCACTTGATATGCTTTTTACTGGTAGATTTGTTTCTGCAGATGAAGCAGAGAAATTTGGACTTGTAAATAAAGTGGTTGATAAAGATAAGCTTTATGATGAAACAAGAAAGTTAGCAAAGAGAATTGCTCGATATAGCAGGTTTACACTTGAATTTGGAAAGAAAGCTTTTTACAAACAAGTTGATTTAGATGAAGCATCTGCTTATGAATATGGTAAAGAAGCAATTGCTAGAAACTGTCTTTCTGAAGATGCTCAAGAAGGTCTGAAAGCTGTATTAGAAAAGCGTAAACCAAAGTGGAAGAACCGCTAAAATATTTTGAGTATACTAAAATAAGTTAAGACTGCCATTTCAAAAACTTTTATAAATAGAAAAACGCTGACAGATTTATATGAAAGATATAACTAAAGCACAAATAGGAGTTGGTTTATTAGCATTCTTTGCAACTATTTGGAGGGTTGCTTTAAATCAGGACTACTCCGATATTTTTAACTCTTTATTAATAATAGTTATACAGTTTGTTGCAATCATGGTTTTATCATATGTTCTTATAGCAATTCTTGAGTGGGTTGACATATTTGATCTACAAACAAACTCTATATTAACATTGGTTGTAGATGTAACTATTTTAGCAGCCTTACCACTCATATAATAAAAGCTATTTTTTATCTATTTTATTTAAAAATTTTCTAAATTTTTCTTCTGTTTCTCGTAGTGCATTTTCCACCATCTTATGATCCGTATTATTTTGCATGATGAAAGCTACACCATACTTTCCATCGTCAAAAGCCGTTGGAATTATTTTTACTTTTAAAAAAATATTATCTTTTTCTAGTTTACAATCAACTTCTTTTATAAAATCTTCTCCATTCATTGCATTTTCTATTCCTTTTTGTATCTTTTCATGCCCATCAAAAATATCTAAAATTG
>Ga0180433_10000710_pt1 | contig 56598 bp, 40 predicted proteins | sample SS_ome_8_FD_132980 | JGI IMG/M metagenome (GOLD analysis project Ga0180433, IMG submission 132980) | Hypersaline lake sediment archaeal communities from the Salton Sea, California, USA - SS_1_D_1 metaG | ecosystem: Environmental > Aquatic > Non-marine Saline and Alkaline > Hypersaline >... | reverse complement strand
GCTCGTCTGTGAGCATGAGTCGGATCATTGCAAACTCGTCGTTTTGTTGATTGTGAGAATCACAATTCTACGAGTTTGCTCTTAATTATCAATGCATTAGGGCGAATTGTAAACAGGCCCTAGATTGACAAATTATAACTCAATTTAAGAAATATCGCAAGCAACTATTATGAGTTATGATACGTTAATCAAATGTATCAGCTATCGGAGACACAATGACTCATGAGCTTTGGCATGCCGATATCGACGTTAATGACTCGATTGTCAGCCAGTGCCTAGATCGTCAATTTCCCAAGCTTAAGCCCATCTCACTTAAGTGCATCGATGAGGGCTGGGACAATAAAATCTATTTAGTCAACGACAAGCTTATTTTTAGGTTTCCGCGCCGCGAGATAGCCGTGCAACTGCTCGAGCGTGAAAACGTCGTATTAAACTACCTCTATGACAAGGTCAACATTTCGATTCCTAATCCAACGTATATAGGTGAACCTTCAGATATCTATCCCTACCCTTTTCATGGCTATCCATTTATCGAGGGAGTTTCAGGTTCGCATGCAGAGCTATCCGATGAGAATAGAATCGCTAGTATCCCAGCACTTGCCTCGTTTTTAAAAACACTACACAGCATTGGCGAAGAAGAAGCCATCGCGCTAGGCGCTAAGCCGCAAGTGTTTGACCGCACCAAGGTAGGAAATATCGCACAACAATTTAATGAGCGTATCGAAAAGTTAATATCAAGAGGCATTGCAACGTTTGATTTATCACAAGTCGATGCTGAACTGAGAAAAGCTTTTGCAGTCAAATTACCAATTGATAATAAGGTTCTCGTGCACGGTGATCTATACTGCCGTCACTTGCTCTTTAATCAAAATGAGTTAACAGGGATCATCGATTGGGGTGATGTTGGTATCAACAGCCCTGCTTGTGACCTCATGGTTGTCTTTAGCTTTTACCCAGAACATTGTCACGACGAATTCTTTGCGCTATATGGCGAAGTAGAAAGTAACACTCGACAGTATGCACGCTTCTTAGGATTGTATAGCGCGATAAGTGTGATGGTCTATGGACACGATATCGGTGATCAAGTGCTCGTCAATGAATCTTTAGGTGCTATAAAACGCATCAACAGCATGCTACTTATTTAATCACAAGGCTACGTTTAGTTCACCATGACATGAGTAATAACAGGCTACTTAAAATGTTTGCCTAGCATCAATAAAGTATGTTACTTTCGTTTGAATTCTAGCGTTTCAATTGTGATTTCAAAATATGTCAGATATTAATAAAAATAAATACAATAAACCATAAGGAGAAATATCATGGGCGGAGGGAGCTATAGTTCGACGAGATACGCAAGACAAGCAGAGAGAGCAAAGAAAACAACTAACTCAGGTTTTACTGCTCGTTCGATGCTAGATGAGTTTGATCCCAAACGAGTTAACATGCGCCATTCCAAGCGTGGTCCATTTAACCACTTCAGAGATGTGCTAACCATTTTGGTTGGTTTGGATGTCACCGGTTCAATGGGTAAAATCCCTAAATCATTATTAACTGGCGACATTGGTAAGCTCATGAAAACCTTGCAAGGTGTATTTAGCAGGCCTAACGAAAATTTACAGCTATCATTTGCTGGCATTGGTGATGCAAAAACTGATACTGCACCATTACAGGTAACACACTTCGAATCAGACAATCGATTTGCTGAGCATTTACCAAAAATTTGGCTAGAAGGCCGAGGCGGTGGTAATGGTGGTGAAAGCTACAACATACTGTGGTACTACGCAGCAAACAAAACACATTTAAACTATGTCGAAGACACCGGACAAAAAGGTGTTCTCATCACTGTTGGTGACGATAATGTGCATTCAAAATTAACCGCGAGTCAAATAAAGAAACATCTCGATCCGAAGTATTCTGGGGGAGATGTTTCAAATGAAGTGCTACTTGATGCGGTGCGTGAGCAATACAACGTCTACCACATCATTGTAACTGATGGCTCGTCATATGATTATGACGTCCTAAAACGAAAAGAGAAATCAGCAGATCAAATTGCTGCTGAAACTAAAGCATGGAAAGATATGTTAGGCCCCGATAATGTCATCAAGTGTCCATCTTCTGATGTTGCTAGCGCAATTGCTGAGATTGTTATTCGTCAACGACCTGAAGTAGAAGAAGATATGGCACTACTATCACAAGAAGAATGGGATGATAAAACGCTTTCAAGTCTGACTGATAAAGAATGGGTAGAAGTATTGACCTACGCACTTTGTCCACTAAGTCGTCAGTATATGAAAAATCCCGTTGTTTGGAACGATAATAAGCGCGCCTATGAAAAAGATGTGGTCTCTGCCTATATGAAAGAACATGGAAAAGACCCTATCACTAAAGAAAGATTTGCTTCTGCCCCACCCACCTTGAAACCAAACTTAAATATCGCACAAGTCTGTCGTGACTATGAGTCATACTTTAATGCACTTCCTGAAGCGCGTAGACTTGCATTGATCGATCAAGCACTGCCTAAATCAGTAACTAAAAAAGAACGTTTTACAGCGGCGCGATCAACACTTTTTGCAACTGAGGGTGAGTCGACGCCGAAATTACCTGAAAGCAAAATGAAACAGATGTACGATAAAATGATGGAAAGGCTAGTCTGCTCGATCACTGGTGAAGTCATGCATCATCCATACATGATAAAAGAAACCGGACAAATCTACGATAAAGCTGCGATTTTGGAATGGCTCGAAAAGAACGACACCTGCCCGAAAACAGGCACTGTGTTAACAGATAAGTCAGAAAAAGCTTTCCAGACTGTGTATGACATGAAGGCTCAGTGTGAAGAGTACTACCAAAATCTCGAAGGGACCACTACCCTAGATGAAGGCCCATCGATGACGATGAGCTAAGTAATCTTTAATGAAAGCGAACGTTGTTATTGGTGCGAATTATGGTGACGAAGGTAAAGGTCTTGTCACTGATTACCTAACTGCTGAGCAATCAGGCAGTGTTGCCATAATTCGTTTTAACGGTGGTGCACAAGCTGGTCACACCGTACAAACCCCCGCTGGGTTACGACATGTCTTCAGACACTTCGGTAGTGGTACACTCGCTGGTGCGTCCACATACTTGAGTGAATTCTTTATAGCTAACCCGATACTCTTTAACGAGGAACACGCAACACTGCTCGAGCTGGGTATTTCACCACAGGTTACTATACATCCAGATGCGATTGTTACCACGCCCTACGATATGTATATCAATCAAAAATTCGAAAACTTCCTTGCGAATAGACGTCATGGAAGTTGTGGTGTGGGTGTCAATGAGACTGTTGAGCGCAATCTCTTTGATCAATATCAAATTACCGTAAGCGATTTATGCGATGAGCAACGGCTCGTTGAAAAATTGATACGAATACGCAGTGAGTGGGCAGACTTGCGCATCGACAAACTTATGCAAAGCCACTTAACAGACGATGACAAGTGTTTTTTGCAGTCTGATGCGGTCTTATCAGCATTTCTAGGCGATATCAGAAATTTTGTTAATCATTGTCAAATGGAAGATTATGATCATGTAAAAAGCGTGGATAATATTATTTTCGAAGGCGCACAAGGCTTAAGACTCGATCAGAATGCTAAGGATTTCCCTCACGTCACGCGCTCAAATACAGGCGTACAAAATGTATCAATCATTGCAAACAAGCTAGGCCTATCACACTTGGACATCCATTACGTATCACGATGCTACCTAACACGCCATGGCGCAGGACCACTCACTAATGAACTTGGACAATGCCCCTACCCTAACTTCAAAGACGAAACCAACGTACCTCACGCGTTCCAAGGTAAATTACGCTTTGCACCATTAAATATCAATACATTACAAGCTGAGATAAATAATGATTTAGCTAAGCTAAGTAATCAACTCTCACGTCAAGTAAAACTCGTCATAACGTGTCTTGATCATATCAATGATAAAATACTAGTCTCGACAGCCGATAATAGTTCTAAAGAAAAATATAAAGACGACTTTACAACCTTCATACAAGCCAACACCTCTTTTGATGGCTACATACTAAGTGATGGACCAACACGAAAACATCTTAAATCACTTTCGACAGATACCATTCGACCATCAGCTCTAGTCTAGATTATTATAAGATAAAAGACTTAACTTAACCTCGGTGGTGCTGACTGGCGTGACTTTTTACTAGTCCGACTATCTTCATTAACTCGTTCCTTGCCTTTACGGCGTTTATTCGAACCACTAGTTCGGGATTGTGCGAAAAATTTATTGATACTGCTTTGTAGGTGTGTATTGCGACTTTGTTCTGGGTTTTTAGTTCCATAAAATAAGCACGGTTTAGCCTCTTTAGCTTTTTTACGTTCAATTAAACCACAAAAGCAGTCACCGCCTAAATAGGTAAGGAGGTAATATGCGGACTCTCCTCCTTCAATCGTTACATCATCATCAAACAAGGGACTCTTAATTTCAAATGAAATACTTTTAGTGACTGCAACACGATGTATAAACTGACATTGCCTATTGAAGCTGTCAACAACAACATCAGACGGTTTATCATGAAATGCATTACTCCAGTCAGTGTCTAGCATGTCATCTGCATCTTCTAAATCAACTGTTGCGGACGATAGGCCAGACCGTTCAGTATATCTTTCCAGTAGTGCTTCTAGTGATGGTGCGGTCACTACTCTATAGCTACTACAAATGTCAATAAGCCAGCCACTCTCGCTTGTATAGGTTGTCAGATCTCTGCGCTTATCTTTTTGCTGATTAATTCTAGCCTGAAGCAACCTTGCAGCCTTGCCCATCGCTGTCTCGGCAGAACGTTGAGATTTTGGATAAATTCTAGGAGGAACCAAACTATATTTACCGTGCGCATCTCGGTAAATAAGCCACCCACCCTTCTCTCTCGCCGCAAGACGAGCATCTTCTATAAGTGCCGCTTCGGAATATCCACACAAGAACTCCCCCAATAAAAACTTATTCCAACGTCGTTTTGGGCTATGCGGCATCGAATCGGTAATGGCATCACGAAACTGTTCATACATATCTTTATTAAGACCGTACCTCGCTAAAAAGTGTTCGCTATACTTTCTATGAAAACTTGGGTAGCGAGCGACATGTTCATGAACTAATTTTCCTTCGGGGATGTATGACCAAAATGTTGTTTCACGCTCGGGTAATAACTCATGTACACCAGGCACGCGACCACTACTATTGAGCGAAATTAAATGGCTTGGTTTAAGACTAACGTAATCGGCGGGTTCGAATAGGAATGTATAGACCTTTCCAGAATAAGGTCTGGCGGCTTTAGCTTCTTGATTAAAACGAGGCCTTAAGCGTGATGCCATTTGATTATCATAAAATTTCAAGCCCAAAGCATAGCGTAGTCCTGTATACGGAGTATCACCTGTAGAAATAGTCGGACTTCCAGTTTCGCAACCAATGAGTAATGCCACATCAAGTGGGTTATCCAACTCTTTTGATGCTTTTTTAGCTTTCGCGATCGCTTGCTGACGTTCATGAAAATCATCGTATCTTTTAGTGTAAAAGTCTTGTAACGCATCAGCCGGTGAATCATATACAAATGCTTCAGCTGAGTCTGATTTAAATTTACAAGCGAGCTTACCCATATGATGAAGCGTCATCGCCTGATGATGATTTAATATAGCGCGTTGCCTCAAACGTTCTGATTGCGCCTCGCTACGCTTTATACTATGGATGCGGCTATCTAAATCAACCAACGCGTATGTACCACTACTAAAATATGCCGATCCTGCTTCATGACCTTGACGATGAGGTTTACGCGTATCAGCACTCCAGGCGTTTGTTGCATAATGAATGCCGCGATATTGAGCAATATAAAAGTTTGTGCCAATTGCATCAAAATCACTTGGCGCAAGATCACCGGAGGAAATTAAGTCATTTAGCGTTGCTAGATCTTGGTATACTTCCGTCGGCATTTCTTCTTCATGCACTATTTTTGCTCTATCATCAAAACTTATATCATAACTGTGGATGATGCCGAGGTATTTCTTCGGTTCGCTAACTCTAGTCGTTCTTAAAGTTCCATCACCACGGAAGAACTTATCAACTTGTCCACGTTCACCCATCTTATTCGCATGACTTATTGTCGCATAACGTTCACCACGAGGTTTACGTGTATAGTATTCAATATGCTCGTCATCTGAGTCATCTGAGTATTCGTGGTCACGATAACCTTTATTTTCTTCTTCTTGTTCAAGGATATCAGCTGCAGTTGACAAATCACACTCCATGAAAGAGCTATCACGTTTTATTTTGCATATAACATGGCGCAACTCGAGACAGACTACACTGTCCCAGTCATGTCGTTGTCCGGTATAAACAAGCTTTGTTAACGTGTGCATCTCAATTTCATTTTCATCGGCACCACATAGCGACACCCATTTACCGGTTCTATCATCATCTATTTTAATAAAAGTAAAAAAGGTATTTTCAGTTAAGTCAGGTAATGGAGGTAAGTCACTTGATACATGTGGAAATTGTATAGTTATAAATTCTTTTAATGACTTGTAAAACTCAAGCGTCTCTACTCGAACATATGGCTCGTGATGGAAAGTTTCCAACGAAGCTTTGGCATTCTTTAGAACATCACGCCGAAGACTTCCACTGTCACAAATTAATTCCGCACCGATCTCGCTTTCCACTAGCATCTTCTTCAGAGATAACTCCATTATTTCCTTCAAATCATCTTCGCTGCAGCAACTTATATGTTCACTATTCGCGTTATATAGATTGAGAAGTCTCTCATAGTGACTGTGTAGATTCTTTAAGTCCGTTGCATCCTTCATCATGCCATCAAGGATTGGCATCTCCGGAACTTTTCTAATAGTCTCATTAAATTCTAAGAATCTTTTAAGTGCATGCTCGTTATAAGCCCCTTTGTCAAATAAAGTATAAAGAGCTCGTAATAGTTCACCCTCATCAATGGGCAGGCTCAGGCTATCTGAATGATCTTCAAACTCAGCAACGGGCATATCACTAAATGATGAAGTCAATACTTCCATAACACGAATTAAAAGCATATTATTCATGATGTGTATTACAGAACTATCATCAGTAGCTTTTTGTGGCTTGAATACAATATACTCAGTTAAACTAACAACATTTGAACTAGATTCATTATTTGCTGCCTTCTCGAGTCGATCTCGAATAAAGACATCTAATGTTTTACGAATTTTCTTATAATGTTTGTCTTCAAGCATCGCATCATGTGATGCCACCTCGGCAAATAACTTTGTAAATACCTGTAAATTAATTGAGTGACGGTCCACTGACCTGTAAAACTTAGCTAGTAGCTTATCTATACTCGAGGAGGCGTCTTCGGACGACTCGTCCGGCACATCTAAAATAGTATCTGATGGTTCAAGTCCAGTTTCGCTTAAGCCTTGACTTTCATCAAAAGCCTCCTCAGATGAGTCATCCGATATAACCAAAATTGTATCTGACGCCTCAAGCCCAGTTTCACTTGAGCTCTGACTTTTATCTTGACTCGTATCAAATTCAAAATCTGAAGAAGGCATTATCACTCCTTATCATTGGACACACTGAAAAACCATAGGGACAACTAGGATAGCCGATTATATGCCCATTCTAAAAAATGAGCAAAGTACTAAAGCCCTAACTACCCCTTGACCCACCCCGACTAACCTATATACTAGTCATCCGCTACACAAAGCCCTAAAGCAGTATGGACTTACAAGCGCGCCTAGAAAGACTCCCATCAGCACCGGGTTCGAGACAATCCTGGGGCGGTGCCGTGGGCGCTACCCTACCTTGGCTCATCGCCAATATTAGCAAAACCTGCGAAAAACCCTTGTGTATCATAACGCCCGATATGCACATGGCACGGCGTCTTGCGCGTGAGATTGGCTTCTTCCATGCCCCAGAAAATGGCATTAAGCTCTTCCCCGACTGGGAAACGCTACCCTATGATCAATTCTCACCCCACCAAGACATTATTTCAGACAGGCTCGCAACACTTGCTGAGCTCTATGCTAAAGATGCTGGAATTATCATAGCCCCTGTTACAACACTGATGTACAGGTTGCCACCAACAAGCTATATCCATGGTCAAAGTTTTAACTTCAAAAAAGGTGCTGATGTATCACTTGAAGTCTTAGCCGAGCGTTTAACACGTGCGGGCTACCGTAGTGTCAACAATGTCTTCGAACACGGTGAATTTGCCAAACGCGGCTCAATCATCGACGTCTTCCCTATGGGTGCCAACAAACCATTCAGGCTCGATTTATTTGACAATGAAATCGATGCCATACGCATGTTCGACGTCGAGACCCAACGATCGCGAGATGAATGTGAAACCATTGAACTGCTACCAGGACGCGAATTTCCTTTTGATGAGGCGAGTATACACCGATTTCGCAGAGCTTGGCGCGAACGTTTTGCAGGCAATGCGATGCAGTGTCCAACCTACGAAGATGTATCAAATGGTATCGTTCCCGCAGGGATCGAATATTATCTGCCATTCTTCTTTGAAGAAATGGCAACCTTCTTTGATTATCTACCAACGAATACGCTGATCCTTGAATGTGGAAACACGGTAGAACAATCAGAAAAGTTTTTCAATGAACTTAAAACGCGTCATGAGCAAATGCAATATGACATGACACGCCCTCTCTTGGCACCAAGCGACATCGCATTACCGACAAGTGACTTTTTTGCCGCCTGCAACAATTTTCCACGCTTACACATCACAGACAAATCTATAGAAGAAAAAACGGGACGCCATCAATTTCCATTTACAGCGATCCCTGATATTTCAGTCGAACAGCGCAAGCAGAGTCCGTTTAATAAATTAAGCGACTATATACAAAACTCAGATTCACGCATTCTTTTCTGTGCCGAGAGTCTAGGAAGACGCGAAACACTAACGACGTTACTCGCTGAGCACGGCATTAGAACGACGAATGTTGAAAACTGGCGGGATTTTCTTGTTTCAGATAGCAACGTTTGCCTAACGATAGCCCCTCTCGATAAGGGTGCAGAATTCAGTGAGCCCAACCTCTCACTCATCGTCGAAACAGATCTTTTCCCGCAACATGTGATGCAAAGACGTAGCAGGGAATGGGCGCATCACGATCCAGAAGTTATTATCCGTGACTTAACTGAGTTACACATTGGTGATCCTGTTGTTCATATCGACCATGGTATCGCACGCTACAATGGTCTCATTACATTAAACATTATGAACATCACAGGTGAGTTCGTTGAGCTCACCTATGCCAATGATGACAAAATCTTTGTGCCGATTACCGATTTACATCTCATCAGTCGATACACAGGCGGTGACCCTGAACATGCCCCGCTACATAAACTCGGCACAGACAAGTGGAGCCGCTCAAAACAAAAAGCTGCGGAAAAAATCCGTGATGTCGCCGCTGAACTTTTAGCCCTCTATGCACAGCGTGAAGCAGTTAAAGGCATTCAATTCCCTGCTATTGACAAAGATTACTACGCGTTTGCACACGATTTCCCGTTCGAAGAAACCCCTGATCAAGAAAAAGCGATCATAAGCATAGTCGACGATATGACATCAGGTCGTAAGATGGATAGGCTCGTTTGTGGTGACGTCGGTTTCGGTAAAACTGAAGTCGCCATGCGTGCTGCATTCATCGCAGCACACTCAGGTAAGCAAGTCTGTCTACTCGCGCCAACAACGCTACTCGTAGCCCAACACACAGAAAGCTTTCAAAATCGTTTTGCTGCTTGGCCATTTACAATTAAAGGTATCTCGCGCTTCAGTACCGCGAAAGAGCAGAAGCAGATCCTTGATGATCTAACTAGCGGTAAGATTGATATTGTGATTGGCACGCATAAGCTTCTACAAAAAGGCGTCAACTTTAAAGATCTCGGTTTACTCGTTATCGATGAAGAACACCGCTTTGGTGTGCGCCAAAAAGAGCAATTGAAAAAACTACGCGCCGACGTCGATTTCTTAGCCCTGACAGCAACCCCTATTCCGCGTACACTCAGCATGGCTATGTCTGGCCTACGCGATATCTCGATTATAGCGACACCGCCCGCTAGACGCCTAACCATTAAAACTTTTGTAAGACCGCGCAATAAGACTATCATTCGCGAGGCAATTTTGCGTGAAATCATGCGTGGTGGCCAAGTTTTTTATCTGCATAATAAGGTTGAGACGATCGCAAGAACCGCCGAAGATGTACAAGAACTCGTACCTGAAGCAAAGATTATCGTCGCACACGGCCAAATGCATGAGCGTGAGCTCGAACACGTAATGGCTGACTTTTACCATCGTCGTTACCATGTGTTCGTATGTACAACAATTATCGAAACGGGTATCGATATCCCAAGCGCAAACACTATTATCATCGAACGCGCTGATCGCTTTGGTCTAGCACAGCTACACCAACTACGTGGCCGCGTGGGTCGCTCACATCATCAGGCTTATGCTTACCTCTTTACGCCACCGCCTAAAGCAATGACCAGTGATGCGAAAAAACGCCTGCAAGCCATCAGTGAGTTAGAAGATTTAGGCGCTGGTTTTATGTTGGCGACACACGATCTTGAAATTCGCGGTGCGGGTGAATTACTTGGTGATGAGCAAAGTGGCCACATGCAAACCGTTGGCTTTAGCTTGTATATGGAGATGCTAGATACCGCTGTAAAACAGTTACAACGTGGTGAGAAAATACTTGATGTGATTCCGCAAGCAGAATCACAAGAAATTAACTTAAAAATTCCAGCATTACTCCCAGAGACCTATGTTGCCGATGTACAACTAAGACTCGCCACATATAAACGTATAAGCTCGTGTCATACAAGTGAAGACTTACATGAATTACAGGCTGAAATTATTGATCGCTTTGGTCAATTACCTGATGCTGCTAAAAACTTATTTGCTATAAGTCAGCTGCGTATGCAGGCAAAACGCTTAGGTATACAAAAAATTGAAATGACTGAGCGTGGCGGAATCATCGAATTCGAGGAAAATCCTGCTATTAATACCAAACATTTGATTGAACTTATTCAAAAGGAATCGAATACGTATCAATTAGCTGGGCCTACGGTGTTGCAGATGAAGAAACAGACTAAGAGTCATGAGCGTTTGGAGTGCGTGCGAGGATTGCTTGCGAAGTTGGCGATTTAAGTGTTACTTGGAACTGAATGTGTAGACTATAGCTCTCACTCTTTTACTCCACATTCCCCTCTCCCCCCAAGCTAAGCTTGGGGGGAGAGGGGAATTAAGAAAAGAAGTGGAAGAAAAAAACTAAGAACGCTAGAAGATCTTACGTATGCGCCCCATCGAACTTACAATAATAACCCTTAGCACCATAAGAAATTACTAGCGTATGGTCACCACCCGCGACTGTATGAAGATTCGGAATAACCATCTCACACTTGCCGTCCATCTTAGCGAGCAAACCACCTTTTGAAATCTTCTCAATGCCAAACCATGCGCTATCGCCGTAGGAATGCATTTCACTGAGTTCAAACGCTGCATCGACTTCGTCACCACCGTCAATAGGGCTAAACGCTTTATATAAATTAATACGTGTACCACCAAATGAAACATCAACATAAGCTAGTGCGTTTATCGTACCGTGGATACTCTCATCAGCTTTAATGGTAATACAATACTCTTGTGATACATCACAAGCTTCACGAACAACGTTTCTATCGATGAGGTGTGCTTGTGCTTGAGTCGTTATCAAGCTAAGTGCTAACAGACCGAGTAACTTTTTCATAGTATCTCCTTTTTTAATTTGTATCGTTATCTTCGTTCGTCGAATCGCTCAACCAGTGTTGTAAAGCATCGATGATTTTCTCTGCTTGGTCTCGACTCGAAATATTGAACTTAGAACGTTGCATATACTGATCATTACGCTTCTGGTAACGTCTGATCGTAAATTTATCAGCGCTATAAGCATCTTTATTGGGTTCCCACTGTTGGTAGCGATAGATAATCGTCGTCCAAGCGCCTTTACTCAAAACAACTTTATCTAACTGCTTTGTCAGCAACTTACCATCTTCTTCGTAATCAACGGTTAATTCGTCGACAGTGCTCATAGTGATTCTCCTGTTTATGCCACACGCGAATAGTCAATGGTACATGTCCTTTGGCGGAGTTATGTGCCTTACAATAATGCACACGGCTCCACAATCGCTGCAACAACGTTTGATTATGCGTTGCTAAGCGTAAAAGTGCAATAGCCTTACGCTGTTCTTTTAGTGTTTTTGAAAAGATGTGACCATCTTCACCATTTGACACAAAATAGAGATAAGCCGTAGCCTTGGGATGAAGCGCTGCATCTATTGACTGTCGGCTAGGAAATGCAATGGGTGTGGGCGGCAACCCTCGCACACGATAGGTATTGTAAGGACTACGCACCCTAAGATCACGTCGACGTAATTTCCCCGTATACTTATCACCTAACGCATAGATGACCGTGGGATCAATCTGCAAACGCATGTTTTTTTCTAACCGATTAATAATCACACTTGCAATGAGTTCGCGCTCCTCAGGCTTACTCGCTTCTTTTTCGAGTAGCGATGCTACAATAAGTGCATCGTAAGGCTTTTTATAAGGCAAGCCCACACTACGTGACTTCCAAGCGTTTTGTAAAAAAGCTTCTAACGCACGATGAGCTTCTCGCAGTAAATCAATATCGGTCATACCCTTCGTTACAAAGTATGTCTCAGGCAAAAATAATCCCTCAGGTTTTTTAGCAGGATCACCGAGTTTTGCCATAAGTTGTTTAACCGACAAGCTTAACGTAACATGTTTTAGCTGCAGATTCGTTTTTATCGCATCACGCAATTGCTTAAACGTCCAGCCTTCAATGATCGTAAGTTTGTGTTGTACGGTTTTACCGTTTAACATTTTATTAACGATTTCTTCTATCGTCATCCCAGGCTCAAACGAGTACTCACCTGCCTGAAGTCGTCGTGCAGCGCCTATAATGCGTGTGTACCAACGGAAAAAACGTGGATTATCAATTAAGCCCGCCCGATGCCAAGCACCAGCCATTTGATGGACACTCACACCCTGTTTTAATTCATACGTCCAGGCACGCTCTTTGCTCACAATCGTTTGCGAATAGATCGTGTGGAAATAGCCGAGAAGTATAATAAGTGCCGTTAGAAAAAAAATGGCGCCTATCAAACAGATTCGCTTGTTGCGCTCCGTTATCATTAGCCATCGACTTGTGAGAAGATGAGTGTTCCGTTTGTCCCGCCGAAGCCAAATGAATTCGATAAGACAGTTGTTATCTCACGTGATTGCGCCTCGTGGGGAACAAAGTTTAAATCACAGCCATCTTCAGGGTTATCTAAATTGATTGTCGGCGGTGCGACATTGTCGCGTATTGCAAGCAAACTAAAAATCGCTTCGACAGCACCAGCTGCACCTAACAAGTGACCGATCATCGATTTTGTTGAGCTAACCGCAAGGTTATAAGCATGGTCACCAAACACTTCTTTAAGCGCTTGGCATTCGACCACATCACCAGCTGGCGTTGAAGTTCCATGTGCGTTGACATAATCGACTTGGTCTTTAGCTATATCAGCATCACGCAGCGCAGCACTCATGCAAGCGACAAACCCTGCCTGATCAGGTGATGTGATGTGGTGAGCGTCAGCACTCATACCAAAACCTACGATTTCACCATAAATTTTAGCACCACGCTTTTTAGCGTGTTCATACTCTTCGAGTATGAGTATGCCCGAACCATCACCCAAGATGAAACCATCGCGCTCTTTATCCCACGGCCGACTTGCTTTGGTAGGCTCATCGTTGCGACGTGAAAGCGCTCTTGCTGTCGCAAAACCAGCGATACAAACGGGTGTGCTCGCCGCTTCGGTACCACCAGCAACCATCACATCTGCATCACCATGTTGGATGATGCGTGCGGCGTGGCCTATGTTATGTGTACCCGTGGTACACGCGGTCACGATAGAAATGTTGGGTCCTTTCAAACCATTCTCGATGGAGATGTGGCCCGCTGCCATGTTGATAATGGAAGATGGAATAAAGAACGGCGAAACCTTACGCGGACCGCCGCTATTGTAGCGATTGATACTCTCAGTAATTGACGAAATGCCGCCAATACCAGCGCCAACGGCAACACCCGCACGGGTTAAATCGACCGTGGATTCGTTGACGTTCGCGTCTTTGAGAGCTTCGTTGGCTGCATACAGAGCGTAGCATGCAAAAGGATCAATTTTGCGTAGTTTTTTTACATCTAACCGGTCGGAAGGATCAAAATCCTTCACCAGCGCTGCGATCTTAGTGGGCGAATCAGTCGCATCAAAGTGCGTGATGGGGCTTACCCCACTCTTACCTTGGCGAATCGCCGACCAAGTATCGTTCACAGAATGTCCAACTGGGGTTATCATCCCTAACCCCGTAACAACTACACGTCTTTTAGTCATCACTACCTCATGCATCCATCTTGTAGACTATTTAAGTAACAGTAACGATCGCTTACGACGCTTCTGCTTGCTCAACGTGTTCTACAATATAATCAATAGCTTGGCCTACCGTCGTGATAGATTCAGCTTTTTCATCAGGAATTTCTGTGTTGAACTCTTCCTCAAGCGCCATCACTAACTCTACAGTATCTAAAGAATCAGCACCTAAATCTTCAACAAAAGATGCATCACGGCTCAACTCTTCTGTAACACCTAGCTGTTCCTTGATCACATTCTCAACTCGTTCAACAATTGAACTCATAACACTTTCCTCATTTAAGTTAAAAAAGCCATAGACCGGGTAGTTTAGAGCATTTTTCTATAAACGCAAGCCCTTATAGACTAAGCCATAAACATCCCACCGTTAACGTGTATCGTCTGGCCGGTGATATAAGACGCCCCTTCTGACGCCAAAAAGCTCACCGCCGCAGCAATATCATCCGCAGATCCCATACGACCCATGGGAACATTGTTTATAATTGCTTCAGATTGTGCCTCAGTCAAACGACTGGTCATATCTGTTGCAATAAAACCTGGAGCGACAACATTGACCGTGATATCGCGCGAGGCAATTTCATGTGCAAGTGATTTACAAAACCCGATAACACCCGCTTTTGCTGCACAGTAATTTGCCTGACCTGGGTTACCGGTCACACCCACCACTGAGCTAATAGCGATCATGCGCCCCCAGCGTTTTTTCATCATGTTACGCAGACAAGCGCGGCTCAAGCGATAGATGGCGGTCAAGTTCGTTTCAATGACATCGTGCCACTCTTCGTCTTTCATGCGCATCAATAAATTATCGCGCGTAATACCAGCATTATGCACAACGATATCCGGCATCCCCTGACCTTCAGACATATCGCTAAGCATCTTATCCATCGTTTCAATATTCGTCACATCGAGCACTAAACCCTGGCCAGTATGTCCTGCTTCTTTAAAGCGCTCGCTAATAGTAGACGCGCCCTCTTCGCGAGTGGCTGTGCCGTATACAAAAGCACCCTTAGCTGCGAGTTGCTCTGCAATCGCGCGACCTATGCCACGACTGGCACCCGTTACTAAAACAGTCTTGTCTGCTAACATCAGAAATCCTCTCTTACTATGTTTGCCAAATCATTTGGCGTATTAAACGGCACACATGGTTTATCCTTACAAATACGTTTAGCAAGTCCCGTTAGCACTTTGCCAGGTCCAACTTCAATAAAACGATCGATGTCAGATTCAACTAATGCACTCATCACTGAAGCCCACTGCACGGGCGAATAAAGTTGTCTACGCAACGCATCACGAATGTCATCAGGATGACGAAGGACAGATACATCAACATTGTTAACGTAATCAATCGAAGGCTCGTTGATAGGCGTATTGGCAAGTGTCGTCGCTAACTCATCGGCCGTCGTTTTTAACAACGCACAATGCGATGGCACACTCATCGGTAATCGCTTAACAAGTTTAGCTCCCGCTTCTTTAGCAGCTGACTCAAGTCTGTTTAGTGCGCTATCGTGACCGGCGACAACCACTTGGCCTGGCGCATTAAAATTCGCAGGCTCTAACACCTCACTGTTAGCAACTTGTTCACACAAAAGTGTCACTGTCGCATCATCTAAACCGATAACAGCGCTCATTCCCGCACGCCCTGCTGGCACAGCTGCTTGCATTAATTCGCCGCGTAAGCGCACAAGCTTTAACGCATCGTGAAAGTCGATAGCACCAGTAACAACAAGTGCTGAGTATTCACCTAAACTGTGACCCGCGACCATGGCTGGTTTTTTATCGCATTGTGATGAGAATAAACGATGAAGCGCGATACTCGCTGTTAGTAACAACGGTTGCGTATTCATTGTTAAGTTTAACGAATCATTTGCTGTCTGCGACATAGTCCAGAGATCAAGATTCAATACTTGAGATGCTTCTTTGAATGTTTGCTCGATAATATCGTGCTCTGTTGCAAGTTCACTCAACATACCGACATGTTGCGAACCCTGTCCTGGAAAAAGCATTGCAAAACGCATCGTACAAAACCTTTAATAAGTTACTAACACTGAGCCCCAAGCAAGGCCACCACCAAATGCTTCACAAAGTAAGCGTTGCCCACGCTTAATGCGCCCATCGCGCACTGCTTCATCGAGCGCGAGCGGGATCGACGCGCTAGATGTATTCGCATGGTCTGCTATCGTCATTACAACACGGTCTTCGGGCAGATCAAGCCTATCTGCAACCATTTTGATAATGCGGTAGTTTGCTTGATGTGGTACGAGCCAATCGATATCACTTGCAGTTAAGTTCGCAGCATCTAATGTCTCAGTAACAATATCACGCAAAGCAATCACGGCTTGTTTAAACACTTCGTTTCCGCGCATGACGACTTTGCCGCCGTTCGCTTCTATGCGTTCGATGTCACCGTGAGAGTTCGGTAAATATAAAATTTCACTTTGTTCCGCATTAGCGTGTAACACACAGCTGTGAATACCAGGCTCGTCACTTTGACTAAGCACCCAAGCGCCAGCGCCATCACCGAATAAAATGCAGGTTCGTCTATCTGTCCAATCGATCACTCGCGACATCATCTCGCTACCGACGATAAGCACGTTTTTGAATGTGCCTGTCTTGATATATTGCTCAGCAATGCTCGCCGCGTAAATGAAACCCGCGCAGGCAACTGTGACATCGAATGCAGGTATAGGTCGTTTAATGCCGAGTGCACGTTGAATGTAACACGCGATCGAAGGAAACATGCGTTCAGCAGAACACGTTGCGCCTATGATCATGTCGATGTCGTTAGGATCGATATTCGCAGACGCTATGGCTCGACGTGCCGCCTCGGTTCCCATCGATGAAGCTGTTTCGTTGTCGGCTGCAATGTGACGTTTATGAATGCCCGTACGTTCAACGATCCAGTCATGTGATGTCTCAACTTGTTTAGCGAGTTCATCGTTTGTCACGACTCTTTCGGGCAGGTAACCACCTGTACCACTGATTCTTGCGTAATGCATTATGAATTGTCCTCAGAAAAAAGATCACCCATGGCCTTTTGTATAAGCTGCGGTACACTCTTTTCGCTTTCACGCACCGCTTCATCGATCGCAAAACCAAACGCAGCCTTATCAGCTCCACCATGGCTTTTGATAACGATGCCATTAAGACCAATAAGACTCGCGCCATTAAAGCGTGCGGGATCTAAACGTTTTTTTACTTTTCGTAAGGCACCTTGTGCAAGAAAGCCCGCAATGCGCGCCCAAAAATTTTGGCTTAAACACGCTTTGGTTTCACTCGTAATAAGTCGCGCCGCACCTTCACTCGCCTTCAATGCAACATTGCCCACAAAACCATCGCAAACAATAACATCAGCAGTACCCGAGTAAATCTGATCGGCTTCGATATAGCCGATGTAATTAATCGTATCCGATTGAGCAAGTAAATGAGCTGTGTGTTTTACCTGATCGTTACCTTTAATTTCTTCGACACCGATGTTTAATAAGCCAACGCGTGGGTTAGGATTATTATCTACGGCCTGTGATAAGACCGAACCCATCACCGCAAATTGGTAGAGATGTTCAGCACAAGAGTCGACGTTTGCACCAAGATCCAGCATGCGAGTGACTTGCTGTGCATTAGCACTCGGCAATTCTGTCACAAGCGCAGGTCTGTCAATGCCTGGTAACGTTTTTAAAAAGAGATGTGCTATCACCATCAGCGCGCCCGTGTTACCGGAACTCACACACGCTTTTGCAATACCTTGCTTAACCAAACCAACAGCGACATGCGTTGAAGAATCTTTTTTCATACGCAGTGCGCGCGATGGCAGCTCATCCATCGCGATAACTTGGCTCGCGGGGTATACCTGTAAGCGTTCGCTTTCACTAATGTGGTGTTCACGCATGACGTCGTGAATAACATCAGGTTGGCCAACCAAGATGAATCGTATATGGGGTGGGTATTTTTGTAGGGCTTTATGTGCCGCGGGCACAACAGCCCGCGGACCAATATCACCGCCCATTGCGTCAAGCGCGATGGTCAATTCAGTCAATGAACTACTCTTCGTCTAAATCGTCGTCAATTTCTGGTGCAGAATCAACCAGGATCTGGCGACCTTTGTAGTAACCATCAGGGGTCATGTGATGGCGAATGTGAGTCTCACCTGTTAATGGATCTTCGGACAAAGTCGGCGCTTTCAAGTGATCATGCGCCCGACGCATACCACGTTTTGAACGTGTTTTTCGATTTTGTTGCACAGCCATGAGATTATAACTCCTTGATATAAAACAATTTCAATCTAACCGGGGGTGAGAGATGATGTGTCGTGTTCAAAATCAACACCTATCCGCGGCAAACATGCCTGGATCTTACTGACTTCTGGCCAAATAGTCAAAAGTTTTTACTATGCAACCATAGGAAATTATGCGAAAACCTGGCTCAATTGCAGCTCGTAAACATCGATATCATCATCGGTAAGCGCCTTGCGCTTGTCGTTGCAAAGAGTGGCTTGAAAATCATCGGCAAATTGTTGCGCGGTGGTTAACATAAGCTCAAAGCGTTCGAGATCACCCTCATCACCGCGAGCAGACATGAAGAAAGTTAATCCTCTACAAGAGGTTGAACCGATGTGCTCGATATCGAACGTGCCTGGTTCGGTTGCTTGGGCGACACTGAATAACACATTATCTTGGTTCTCGTCTTCAAAGCGGTGAAAAATCTGCATATCACCAAAATGTAAGCCTTCTGATAACAATGCTTGAAGCAAGTCATAGCCCATCATAGGTGTATCATCATCGGCGAGCACGTGTAGAGCAATAATAGAAGGTCCAGGCGCTTGTTGAGTCTGTGTTTCGCTCGTATTCTCAGAAGCAAACAAGGGATCGACGTAAGGCGCAGGCTCGCTCGCTTTTTCACTTAATGATGCGATATCGCCTAAAGCAGGCTCCATACGCGCATTAGCGCGTTTAGCACGCATCATACGCACCAACGCGATACTCGCTAAGAAAAGAATGGCCACCCCGATCATTGGCAGATATGTCACTGTTCGCTCCTGTCACTCACAAGTTGGCTTAAGAATAAACCCTAGCGAGTGGTGTGACAATAGTCATTTAAGGTTACTTTGTGTTTTGAGGGCGAGTGTCCACAAAGCATTGGAGCGTATCACCGTCATGAATACCGCGCGCATCTAGTGTATCAGTAGAATTTTTCACATTTAAGAAACCATGCTTGCCTCGTCGTTTTATAGAATAAGTGTAAGCAGAATGTCTTAGCTCAAGGTTACCCAACAATAGAATAGTGATAAACTTACTAAGCTTTTCCAATGTGTCATCATGTCTCATAAATAGTGACATTAATATGTTTAGCGGCAATATGTGTAAAGACAATCTCGTATCTAAGTCATCTTGCGCCGCAAAGGCAAAGGTAGGTCTACTTTTCCAATAGCGTGTAGTTGCCCTTATGTAATCATAAGACATTGTATTTCGTGGTCTTGCTAGCATTAATTGCCTCTCAGCGTCAGACTTTTTACTAAAGAGTGACGCTGTTAACGCACGACTGTGCTTGGGCTCATAATCTCTATCTAAGCCAGCCTCCCTAAATAGCTTGTGTGCCCGTGACTGAACTGATAGCTCAGAACAAGACTCAGATAAGTCAGCTTGAATCAATTTAAATATGCTAAGCTTTTTATTCATACCGTTAAATACACAATCATTTAGTACACTATTGCTTAGTCCGCTCGCTAACGTTAAGTACTCTTTATCCTCAGTATGAAAAGCCAGTAGTAAGTAAATCCGCATACGCATGGTTTGCACTTTAAGTTTAAGTGTATGTGTAAGCTCTTCGTGTTTAAGCAACTGTTGATACTCTTTCATAAGACTCTCATACCTATTTACAACATATGCGTCTTTTGTAGCAGTTCTTGTTGTTATCGATTCCTTATACGACTCAAGCGCAACAACAGTTTTAGTCTGATAGTACTGCTCATACTTCATGCGTAAACGCTTATAGCGCATTTCTGCCGAGATAGGGTCAAGTACATCGTGAAGTGTGGCTAGTCTCATTACTATAGGTTTGTATGCCATAGCTTTTGTTATGTCATTCATTAAAGTATAGAGTTTTACTGCAGTGGAAAAGATTTCCATCATCTTTCTTTTATTCGATGTTTTGCTATCATTAAAATAATATTTCTCAAGGTATGGTATACCTTTTGATGTAAGGAAGCGATGGATACGATTAGCCTCGACGGGACTCAAGCGACTATCATATTCTTTTATTCTGCAGAGCTCCAATAAGGCTTTTGGGAACACGCTGGATTCTTTGTCTACCTTTAAAAGATAAGTTATCGCAACACTATGTTTATTGAGAAAACGTAAATAAATAGATATGTGATATAAAATTGCAGAACGTTGCTCAGCACCAGGATTCATCGTCTCAAGAAATAACTTAAGCTCTTCATACAGTGCTTGACATCGCGATTGCACATTCTCTAGTTGTAACTTAACAACCCCAAAATTCGAGCGGTAATCGTTGATAACATCAGAGTTGGTTTTACGAGAATCGTGATAATCACTCCATTGATCGCCTTTTTTTTGCTTAATGATAAAACGATATTGATTTATTAACTCCATCAACTGCCGAAGTCTAATACTGTATAATGTCAACAAATTACACTTTGCCTGTATAGCACCTTCTTTTTTACTGTCGCGCTTTAGTTGCGCTATTTCAATATGTGGCATGATAAAACCTCAAAAAATAAATGTCTGTTCATTGTTAATGTCTAGCACAAATCAATCACCACGTAGAAGCTGCACCATATGGAGAGTCTTTTGCCCGCTGATACCATATGCATCTATGATTGGCTTTTCCAATGCAAGATTTAGTTGTCTGCCTCCATGTATTATTCGAAGCTCACAATTTATGCCAGTTTGCTCCCTAATGGCGCTCGCAAGTCCACACGCTTTAATATTCCGCTTGACAGTGAGAGTAAATATTTCTCCAGATATTGTCCGGAGAAATAGATACATGTAACCACTTCTCTTAAAAAACTCAAATGATGGCTTATTACTCTCTAACTCAAGATACACACGCATATAGGGCGTATGATCGCTCGCATACTTAGACTTCTTAGCAGTTTGTTCTTTGCTAAATAGACTATGTGTCATCACAGTCGCATATTTTGGCTTATAGTCTTTACACAAATTCGATTTAACGAGTGTACGACGCGCCAGCGTTTGCACTTGTTGCGCAGTCTCCGTTGTATCTGCTGATTTAATTGAGTCAGCTACCACTTCAAATAGCCCTATTCGTGTTTTCATATCTATAAGTCGAGAATCAGACAGTACCTTAGTACTTAAGCCTTTCGCCTTGTCGATATATTTCATTTCACCCGTATGTAACGCCAGAATAAGATGGAGACGCATACTCATCGTATGAATTTTAATAGCCAGAGTATCTGTAAGCTCTACGTCACGTAATAATGCTCTAAAGTCTTCTGCATATTTTTCATAGATGCTTACAATCGGCGATGAAAGCCCACTAACAGGTATAGAATCATCGTGCGATGAGATCAGAGTTGCCGTATGGCATTGAAAGTATTGCTCATAAGCGAGGCGCAAACGTTTATAACGTAATTCCGGTGATGTTGTTTGAACCATACCTAATTTTTTACGCCGCTCACTATAGGACTTCTCTAGCAGCTTTTTCTGTGACATATCATAGCCTTGCTGAACTCGGCTTTCTGCCCTATATTCTTCAGGTCGTATATGTGACTCTGTCACCCATGTCCGACAACAATAAATTGTCCTTAATAACTTTAGTGTGTCAAAAGGTATCGTTTCTATAGATGTTGATAAGTTCTTAAGATGATGCTCTTTAAACGAAGGTAAAGCCGTCCCATCTAACCACTCTGAAAGCTGATTCTTTTCTTTGCGAGAGTCCAAGCGAGACATCAATCGACGTGAATACCTGGCCGCCTCTGGAAAACACCGGGTGGTGTGTGGAATTTTCAGAAAGTATCGCTTCGCTTCTTTATAATCACCCAGATGAAACTCACACTTTCCTAGGGCACACTGAATAAACGCGTCTTGTTCAGGTGGAGCATCTTTTCTCAATCCTTCAAGCTCACAACGCAATGCTTCCATCTGGCTCAGTGTAGAATGTCTGATTTCACATACTTCATTTTTCTTGTGCTGATAAAAATCTATAGCAGCAGATATATCGTTATAATCAACATTAGAGTTTCTGTTACCGTACTCTCTTTTCTCCATGATTTCGTATTGTGATATTAAGTCATTAACTGATCTAAATCTTTTCGCGAGCACTTGCAAAAACTCAGCTTTAGCTTGCAAAGCGCCTTCCTTCTTACTATCGCGCTCTAGTTGATCTATCTCAAACCGTGGCATCGCTACCAAACCTATATATAACTACTTGAGCAAGCAGTATAACATATGTACAAAACTCGACAAGTTGGCTAGATAAGTCAATATCTGCTACGGTTTGTGGGTGTCATCATCCAACCACATCCGTAAGGAGCCCCCATGAACCGTATAAAACCGTTTTTACTGATATTTTTCATGTGCTTACCGTTGATTGCACAAGCCCATAACGGTGGTAAAGGTGATTATCATAAGATTGCCATGCATTTTACAGCCCGCGACTGGGTAGAAACGAAGACCGCGCTTGTCAGTGTCAATATCGACGCCGCATTGACCAACCGCGGCATGCTCGCACTGCGTACCGACTTACTCAATAATCTTAAGTCCATCGCCCCTGCACGCTGGCATCTAACAGGCTTCGATCGCAGCAAAGACGCAAGTGGTCTTGAGCGCGTTAAAGTCCGTGCTCAGGCTAGAATCGATGAGAACCAATTAAACGACTTGCGTGCTCGCGCTAAAAAACTAAGTCGCCCGGGTGCACAATATAAGATTGCAACCATTGCCTTTCAGCCTACGCTTGAAGACATGGCCGCAACGCGTAAAGTATTACGCGAACGCCTCTACACAGATATAAAAGCAGAGCTCGCTACGCTTAATAAAGTCTATCCCGATCAAAACTATGTCATTCATAAGATTAAATTCCAAAGCTCCGACTTACCAACGACGCGTGTCAAGGCAGCCCAGCAAAACTATGCCCTACGCCGTGGTGCGACGAAAATTAAGACGACGACATCACTTGCGATCAGTAAACGTCTAACGATGATTGCAACGGTGGTGTTTGGTGCGAAAGCGGGTGGGGATAAGGCCTGAGGCTAGAGTGGAAACACTCTTTCGGGCATTCCTCCTTTTTCTTTCATATTTCATATCCCCTCTACTTCCTACTTATCCCCTCTCCCCCAGCATGGTGGAGAGGGCTAGGGTGAGGGGGAATCTTAAACAGCAGCTTTATTTGTATGCCCCCTCACCCCTAACCCCTCTCCCCCATGCTGGGGGAGAGGGGAATAAGAATGGGGGTATAAGAATAAGAATCGGGGTTTAGGAATTATAGTGAATAACAAGCTACGCTATTACCAAGTTAGATGGAGTCACCAAACTTGATTCTCCCCCCACCTTGGTGTAGCTTTACAAGCGGTATTTGTAACAACATCAAAGCCGTACCATTAGGAGTACACCAACATGAGTGGTCAACCACTTCCCATTTCACTGTCTGATGCAGATAACGATCTCTTCAGTGTGTTACAAGAAATGGACTACGGTGATATACATTTCCGTCACGACCCGAAAACGGGTATGCGCTCTATTGTTGCAATCCACTCAACTAGAGAACATGGCTCACTAGGCGGTTGTCGCTGTATCCCATACGATACTACGCTTGATGCATTATCCGATGTGATGCGTCTTGCCCAAGCGATGAGCTATAAAGCTGCGTTTCTCAACATTCCCTTCGGTGGCGGCAAATCAGTCATCATTCGCCCCAAAACATTTAACGCGCGTGAAGAAACGTTTGCGGCATTCGGACACTTTATTAATGGACTCAATGGTCGCTACACAACAGCGATGGATAGCGGCACAACACCAGACGACATGAAAACGATAGCACGTGTTTCAAACTACGTCTCTGGTTTAACAAAAACTGTCGACTCTCCCGCCCCCTTTACCGCCATGGGTGTCTTTCTCGGTATACAAGCAGCCGTGAAACACAAGCTTGGCCGCGATGATTTACGTGGATTACACGTTGCGATTCAAGGTATAGGCAATGTCGGGATGGCACTTTGCAAATTCATACATGAGGCAGGCGCGAAACTTACCGTGACTGACATCAACGAAGAAAAGTGTGTTGAGGCTGCGCGTAACTTTGGTGCCACCATCGTCGATGAAAGCGACATATATTCGGTTGCGTGTGATGTCTTCGCACCCTGCGCACTCGGTGGCAGCATTAACGCACAAACGGTACCGCGCATCAAAGCCCCTATCATCGCAGGCGCTGCCAATAACCAATTAGCAACGCAAGATATTGCAAACATGTTACGCGAGCGCGATATTCTCTACGCACCGGACTACGTGATCAACGGCGGCGGCTTACTCTTTTGCGCGGAGAGTTACCTCGGTAACTCGGTAGACATTACAAACCCAAAGATTCAACAAATCAAACATGCACTGACGGAAATTTTTGAAGCGGCAGATAAGACACAACAACCAACAAGTGTCATTGCCGATGAGCATGCGAAAAAAAGGATTTCAAATTACAAACCAAGCTAGGAGAGCTTACGTGAGTGAAACTGTTGCTACTTTTTCAATTCCTTATACGCAGTATTTAAATGAGGAAGGCAAAGCGGTTCAAGAATTACCTGAACTCGCTCGTGATCCTGATGCATTACTTGAACTCTATCGCATCATGGTACGCGTACGTATTTTCGATGCAAAAGCTATCGCATTACAGCGCACGGGTAAAATGGGTACTTATGCCTCAAGCCTTGGCCATGAAGCGATATCAACTGTTATCGGCCATGTGATGCGCAAAGACGATGTGTTTGTGCCCTGCTATCGTGAACACGCCGCACTCATTCAACGCAATACGCGAATGGAAGATATCTTTAGTTATTGGGGTGGTGACGAGCGTGGTAATGCGGCTGAAGGTTGCATCGATCTTCCTGTCGCAGTGCCTATCGCTTCACAATGTTTACACGCATCTGGTATTGCAACTGCGTTCAAACTACGTAATGAGCCACGCGTCGCTGTTACCGTGTTTGGTGATGGCGCCACATCGCAAGGTGATTTTTACGAAGCGATCAATGTCGCTGGTGTATGGGACTTACCTGCTGTGTTTGTTATCAGCAATAATAAATGGGCGATCTCCGTCCCACTCGAGAAACAAACCGCAACGCAAACTCTAGCTCAGAAAGCCATTGCAGCGGGTATCACGGGCCAGCAAGTCGATGGTAATGATGTCTTCGCGATGCACGCAGCATTCAGCAAGGCATTAGAAGACGCGCGTGAAGGAAAAGGCGCCCAAGTCATCGAGGCAATGACTTATCGACTTTGCGATCACACAACAGCCGATGATGCCTCGCGATATAGACCTGAAGGCGAGTTGCAAACCAATGAGAAGTTCGAGCCGATTCAGAGACTCAAGACGTATTTAGAGACTGAAGGTTTATGGGATGATGCCAAGGAAGCTGCACTTAAAGAAGAAGCGCAAGCCGAAGTTGAGAAAGCGGTCGAAACCTACTTGAATCGACCGCAAGCACCCGCAACTGATATGGTTGATTACTTATTTGCTGAATTACCAGATGCGCTAAAATCACAACGCAAACTATTACAGGAGTTTTAGTCATGCCAGAAATTACTTTAATCGAAGGCGTGACACAAGCGCTCGCATATGAAATGGCAAACGATGACAGCGTTGTTTGTCTCGGTGAAGATATTGGTGTTAACGGCGGTGTGTTTCGAGCAACCGTTGGTTTACACGAACGCTTTGGCGAATGGCGTGTTATCGATACACCGCTTGCTGAATCGATGATCGCAGGATTGAGTGTTGGCATGGCAACCCAAGGCATGCGCCCTGTTGCCGAATTCCAATTCATGGGTTTTATTTATCCCGCCTACGATCAAATCATCAACCACGCAGCCCGTATGCGTAATCGCACACGCGGACGTCTGACATGTCCTCTCGTTTTTCGCGCGCCTTACGGCGGTGGTATTCACGCACCTGAACACCACTCGGAAAGTACAGAAAGTATTTTCGCCCACATCCCCGGATTGCGGGTTGTGATCCCATCATCACCGGCCAGAGCTTATGGCTTATTACTCGCAGCTATTCGCGATCCTGATCCTGTTTTATTCCTCGAGCCAAAACGTATTTATCGTTTGGCCAAAGAAGATGTGCCAGACGACGGCGAAGCGTTACCGCTAGATACGTGTTTTGTTTTACGTGAAGGTAGTGACATTACGCTGATTAGTTGGGGTGCGATGTTACATGAAACGCTGCAAGTCGCCGAAAAATTAGGTGAACAAGGTATTAGCGCAGAAGTCATCGACGTTGCAACGATAAAACCTCTAGATACCGACACCATTCTCGAGTCTGTTGAGAAAACAGGACGCGTTGCTATCGTCCATGAAGCACCGTTAACCTGTGGTGTGGGTGCTGAAATCGCTGCAACCATCGCAGAGCACGGTTTAACTTCATTATTCGCCCCAATTAAACGTATCACAGGTTATGACACCGTGATGCCTTATTTTAAATTGGAAAAACACTTCTTGCCGAGCGTGGAACGAATCATGGCCGGCGTCAAACAAGTCTTGGAGTATGAATGAAAACGTTTAATTTACCAGACCTCGGTGAAGGTTTACCTGATGCTGAAATCAGTGAGTGGCATGTCAAAGTGGGCGACGACGTTACGGTCGATCAACCTCTCGTCTCAATGGAAACGGCTAAAGCTGTCGTCGAAGTTCCCTCGCCTTTCACAGGCCGCATCGACAAATTATTTGGTGATGCTGGCGATGTGATTAAAACCGGTAACCCTTTAGTGGGTTATACCGCGGAAGGCGAAGCGAGCGAAGACAAACCGCGCGAAGATACGGGTACCGTTGTCGGCGAAATACCAACAGGTGGCGCTAAGATCGATGAGTCTGTTGCAGTATCTGGTGGTGGTCGTTCAAGTGTTCGCGTAACGCCTGCTGTGCGTGCACTTGCGAAAAAACTTAATGTCGATCTTAATCATGTGACACCTAGCGGTGCGAATGGGCTTATTACCGCCGGTGATGTGAAAGAAGCACAAGCACGCTTAGCTGATGCTGGCGATCTTGAACTCCTGCGCGGTGTGCGCCGCAGTATGGCACAAGCGATGGAACAGTCCCACGCTGAAGTGGTACCCGTCACGCTAAGCGAAGATGCCGATGTACACAACTGGTCTGCAGACGAAGATATCAGTGTGCGATTAGTTCAAGCCTTAGTGAGTGCATGCCAACAAGAGCCTGCACTAAATGCGTGGTATGACAGTAAAGCTGTGGGCTTGCGTAAACACGACTCGGTAAACGTAGGTCTTGCTGTCGATAGCGATGAGGGCTTGTTTGTTCCTGTTATTGAAAAAGCAGATGCGTTATCTAAAGAAGACATACGCGAAAAAATCAATACGCTTAAAACCGGTGTGTTTGAACGCACACTTGCACCGCAAGCATTTCAAGGCGCAACGATTACGCTGTCGAACTTCGGTAAGTTCGCAGGCCGCTACGCCAACCCGATTATCGTACCGCCGATGGTTGCTATCATTGCGGTTGGTAAGTCGCGCGATGCGGTCGTCGCCGTGGATGGTGCGCCTGCAATAAGGCGCACCATCCCGCTGTCACTGACTTTCGACCACAGAGCCGTAACGGGTGGTGAAGCTTCGCGCTTCTTAGCTCACTTTATTGCGGCGTTAGAGGCCTGATTCGAAAAGGTATGTTTCTCAGACAGCCACAAAAGAATACCCCTCTGCTATACCTTGGTAGAGGGGCGATAAGTCCATATAAATCATACAGTTAAATCAATTTGTTTTATCTCTGTGTCTAGTTTAGACAATGAATGGTGTGCCATACTTTGAGTATTAGCAATACATATTCGAGGCTCGAACATGCCCACTCCCGCAAAAATCATTGAGTCAGTTAGAACGCTTCAAGCGCGAAGAGAAGAAAATTCAGATTTAAGCACTGAGCTAAGTAAGATTGCTGGTGCGATTAGTACGGCATATGATAATACGTTAAGCCTGAAAGAACTGGCAAAAAAATATTCCTCTATTCCTGAAACAGAAACCGCAGGCCTGGTCTACTCAGGAGTAGACGCAACAGCATCGTTAGGTCAAGACTTAAAGTTTAATCGGGTATTCGAGCACGGTGATAAAAACAACCCAACAGACGAGCAAGCACGTATTTACGTCCAACTGTTTCATGACATCAGAAGCATACTGAGCGGTGAAGAACTTTTTGAAGTCATTGACGATGAGGAGGAAGCAGAATATCAAGAAGGACCATACATTCCGCACACTGACAGTCCTCATCATGGAGTTAAGAAGGAACAAACCATTGGCGGTGGTGTTCGTCTCTTTCCCGCATCGGGCGGCGCGAGAACAACGAGACCTACGCGAGATACATTTACTTTCGGCCAGCTTAAAGAACTTAGACAAATATTCTTCCATGGACAAAGTGGAGATCTGATTCAACAAACGTATGATGTAGAGCTACGTAAAGGAAAAATTCGATCACTAGATAGTTTTGTCGCAAGCAAATGGTTCGCAAACCAGTTTGGGCAATTTAAAGGACGTGACACTGAACTAAAAACAAGTCGTGGCAACGATATAGCATATGATATTACCGATAAAACACTTACCAACGTAAACGCAATCACAGGCGATATCATTCTAGATAAGTATGAAAGCGAGCCGATAAAACTTGAAGGCGTCACCATTACACCTAGCTCAATACACATTGCAAACCACCCTCCCGGCGCAGAAAGAGAAATAGCAAAAGCACGTCTCGATATCGCGCTAAAGCTTAACTTAAAAGAAATCGTATTCACACGTGGGACATCGGACGTATCGGCCTATTGGATGATAGAATTACTACAAACCGATCCGACTTATAAAGATCTAAAGCTCAAGTGCATCTTGCCTAACATAGAAAGCCGTAACCCAACCAATGGCCAGTATGCAACCGAAGTGTTTGTTGTCAAAACACCAGGCTCTAGAGGACGGCGTCAAATGAATCCATACGGCAGAGAAGAACTTAGGATTCAACGAGACGTGGGCGAGCAGTTGCAACAACGTCGGCGGCACGGGCGGAATTTATTAGCAGAAGAACCTGAAAAAGGCTGCGACTCAGAGGATGACTACGATTATACAAGCAGTTCTGATAACGGCTTTAACCCACAAGGCTAGACGGACTCAGATGAACCAACGGTCCATGACCACAACCAACTTTACAATCGGCTGCTTGAACGATCGCATCATGCACGAAATTCTTAGCACGTCTAACAGCCTCATCCATACCCAACCCGTGTGCGAGAAACGACGCAATTGCTGAAGCATAGGTGCAACCTGTACCATGCGTGTTCTCACTCGTAACACGCGGTTTACTAAACGTCACAAAGTCACGTTTATCATAATGATAGAGTGTATCGATGGCATCTTCACCCTCAAGGTGTCCACCCTTCACAAGCACAGAAGTTTCATATCGCTCACCTAGTGCTTGTGCAGCCATCGCGACTTCATCGTACGATTTAATTTCACGTTGCCACAACACGCGAGCCTCTTCACTATTAGGCGTTATCAGACTCGCGAGTGGTAGCAAACACTCATCCATTGCGATTAACGCCTCGCGTCCGAGTAACGATTCACCACCTTTAGCAATCATAACCGGATCGACAACGACATGGTTAAACTCGAATGCTTTAATTACATCGGCAACAGCTAATACGATATCTGTACTATAGAGCATGCCCACTTTCATCGCGGAGACATTGAGGTCATTACAGACGACCTCAAGCTGCTGACGCACAAATTGGGTGGAAACTTCAGAAATCGCAAAGACACCTTGCGTATTTTGCGCAGTCAACACGGTCGGCACAGCAGCGGCGTATGCGCCTGTTAGCGTTATCGCTTTGATATCGGCTTGGAGGCCAGCGCCACCGCTGCTATCCGATCCTGCAACTGTTAAAACGATAGGCACACTATGCATTGCAAGCCTCAATGCCGCCATCGATGCTGAATATTTTTTCATATCCTAACGCTTTGAGACGCTCACAGACCTCTTGACTACGTCTACCCTTGCGACAGTATATTATATATGTTTCATTAAGCTTATAGTCATTTTTATTTGTCTCAAACTTAGAAAGCGGTCTATTGATAGCACCTTCGAGACACCCACTAGAAAACTCACCCTCTTCACGGACATCAATGAGTACCGCATTTTGTTTACGGCAAATCTCTTCAACATCACCGTATTGAATAATCTTAACTGTCATGGTCTTCTCCTTATCGTGTAGTGAAGTAAATGTTTGCGCACCGGAACAAAGTGGGCAAGCATCGTGTTTCGTCATCGCATAAGTGTTAATGGTTTGGCTCACACTGTCAACTCGCAACAGTTGGCCACGACGCATAGGCTCGATACCACAGAGATTTTGTATAACGAGTTGCGCTTGAATAAGCGCGACTAAACCTACACTCGTATTAAGCACACCAGCATCGTTACAGTTCAAACAAATACCTTGTGTCATTTCGAACAAGCAACGGTAACAGGCAGTATCAGGTGATGTGACAAAAACCTGTCCTTCTGTTTGAAAAACACTCGCTGAGACCAGCGTTTTCTTAAGATGGTGGCATGCATCGTTGACTAAGTAGCGTGTAGGCAAGTTATCGCTGCAATCAATAATAATATCGTATGGACTAAAATATTCGATCACATGACTCGCTGTTAATCGCTCATTAATAGCACGTAACTTAACGTTAGGATTACGCGCGCTTAACAGCTCATCTGCACATGTAACCTTTGCCTTCCCAACGTCAGACAGTCTATATAATATTTGTCTAGGTAAATTATCAAGTGCGACCGTGTCATCATCGATAAACGCAAGCTCACCAACGCCAGCACTCGCTAAGTAAAGCGCAACCGGTGCCCCAAGACCACCCATGCCGACGATAAATACGCATGAAGCCTTCAGTCTTTCTTGCCCTGCTTCATTCAAAACCGGTAGCATTATGTGACGTTGATAACGTATTTTTTCATCTTGCTCTAACATGACTTACCTTGATTCGTAAACGCCTTAAGCATATCGCTAACGAGTTCATCACTATTGGGCGCTCTAGTAATCGCAGAAATCATCGCAACACCTGCGACACCCGTACTAAGCACATCGGCTAAACGGTTTGCATCGATACCACCAATTGCAACAACAGGTAGTGTTACTTGCTTACAAACGTGTTGTAATTTTTCTAAGCCCCGCGGCTCCCATGCCATCGTCTTCGTTGTGGTCGCAAAGATAGGACCGTAGGCAAGATAAAATGGATCATGGGCTAGCGCGCGCGCTATCTCTTTATCATTGTGTGTACTGATGCCAACGTTTAATCCTGCTTGTTTGATTGCAGTGAAGTCAGCTGTATCAAGATCCTCTTGTCCTAAGTGCACACCAAATGCGCCATGTTCAATAGCAAGTTGCCAATGATCGTTAATAAAAAGCTGTTTGTCATTAGCAGCAGTAACACTTCGCGCTATTTCGTCATTAATATGCGCGACACTCGCATCTTTAATTCGCAATTGAATTGTATCAACACCGAGATTAACAAGGCGTGAAACCCATTCGGAACTGTCGACTATAGGGTATAAACCAATCATAAGATCCCGCTTTCTTTACTATCACACACTCTTGATGTCATCCTTGTCCTACCTCGTCATCCTTGTCCTACCTCGTCATCCTTGTCCTACCTCGTCATCCTTGTCCTACCTCGTCATCCTTGTCCTACCTCGTCATCCTTGTCCTACCTCGTCATCCCTGCGAAAGCAGGGATCTCAACCCTATGAACTATGCACAAACCACAAAGACTAGAGGCAAAGCTGCCTGATTGAGATCCCTGCTTTCGCAGGGATGACGTCTAGACGACTAGACGACTAAACGACTAAACGACTAGACGGCCAGTAAATACAACATATTTCATCATCAAATTTACGATGTCTCCACAGCCGCGAATGGTTTTCCAACAATTGGTGTACTGGCATGCGCAAAGTCACGCTTAGGCATAATTCCCGCCTCATAAGCGTCACGCCCTGCTCTAATCGCATGCATAAAAGCACGCGCCATTAATACAGGATCGCTCGCTTTAGCGACCGCGGTATTAAGCAATACGGCATCCATACCGAGTTCCATCGCGAACGTCGCATCGGATGGTTTGCCTATCCCCGCATCAACAATAAGTGTTAGTTGTGGAAAACGCTCACGCAGTAAGCGTAACGCATCAGGCTCACGCACACCCTGCCCGCTACCAATCGGTGCAGCCCAAGGCATTAGAATCTTGCAACCGAGATCGACGAGTTTCTGACACAAGACTAAATCAGCGGTGCAATAAGGAAATACTTTAAAGCCATCGTTTATCAACACCTCAACTGCTTTAACCAATTCAAACGGATCGGGTTGTAGCGTATATTCATCACCCATAACTTCAACTTTGATCCAATCGGTATTGAATAACTCGCGCGCCATCTGTGCTGTGACTATCGCTTCTTGTGCTGAGAAACATCCTGCAGTGTTAGGTAATAGATGACACGGTAGGGTTTGTAAGAAATCAAAATAAGGGTTCGCTTTATCTTGTAGCGTTTGTCTACGCAAGCTTACCGTAATAACGTCGCAATCGGCTTCCTCAATCGCTCGCCGTAAGTGTTCAGGCGATGGGTATTGCGCGGTACCCAATAAGAAACGTGAATCGATCTGTTTACCGGCTAGTTCAAACATCTTACCCTCCTACCATCGCCGTTACGATTTCGATATGGTCACCTTCACTGAGATGTATTGAGGCATACTGCTCTCGAGGCACAAACGTTTGATTTAATGCAATCGCAAAAGTCGCGCTCGGCAGTTCGAAATGTTCAAGCGCGTCAGCGAGTGTAACGACATCATCTATTACTTTAGGTTCACCATTAAGTATAAGTTTCATTAAACGTTCTCCACTCAGCTTACTCTCATTTATAAGTTATTGTATCTCTCTAACCGCCTTATCAACCAATGCAGGCGCCAATAAATAGCCATGGCGAAACAAACCATTAATTGCAACCAAGCCATCTTCTATATGTATTCGCGGTAAATTATCATTTAACGCAGGTCTAAGTCCAACCACCATCTCCTCAATCCTAGCTTCAGCGAATCCTGAATGCACACTATAGGCGGCATTTAGCAATTCCATACAACTACGCACAGACATAGGTGAATCGTCTTCTGCTTCAATTTCGCTCGCACCAATTAAAAACTCATGATGAGGTCTTGGCACGATGTAAATTGGATAACGCGGGTGGAGTAAACGCACTGGGTGCGATAGCGCAACATCGATTGCACGCACACGTAGTAACTCACCGCGCACACCGCGTATGTCAGGAAAGCTGTCGCGCGCACTGTAACCTCGACAATCGATCACATAATCGTACGACTCCGTCTTACCATCAACTGAGATAACACCCGGCTTGATATTGCTGACATAGGTTTCGTAACGACAAACAACATCCAGTGTATCCAGCGCATCTTGCAGTGCATGCAACACACCACGCGTATCGATCTGTGCCTCATCTTTAAAATACCAGCCTTGCTTATTAAGCGCTGGCTCTAATGTCTGATCGAATACATTAAACTGGCAATCAATCCCTTGACGCTCAATAACTTGGCGGTAGCGGTCAAGCTCACGACTATCATTGTCGTGTGCAACCACAACGCTACCCGAACGCGCAAAGAAAACGTCAGCGGCTAACTGTGGTAACCACGTTTCCCACAACGTAAGAGACTGCATGCCGTAATCATAAATCATCGCATGATGCGCGTGTTCGCACTCAGCAATCGGCGATAACATCCCGGCTGCGGCGTACGATGCAGTTCCCTCACCTGAGACAGGACTAGCAGCAAATAAAGTAATCGCGTGTTGTCGACTAAGCGCTAAGCGCCAAGCACACAAACGTCCTGCGATACCACCACCGACAACAGCTATTTTCATACAGCTTCTTTCGCGTCATTCATTTCATCGATGTCTTGCGTTAATTTCATGGGACAATAGACAGGTCCACACATCGCACAAAACTTAGCAGACTTAGCCGCTTCTTTCGGTAACGTTTCATCATGGTAGTCGCGCGCTGTTGCAGGATCTAACCCTAAATGAAATTGGTCGTACCAACGAAACTCGTATCTTGCCTGTGATAATAAATAATCGCGATAGTGCGCATTGGGATGTCCCTTAGCAAGGTCCGCTGCGTGTGCTGCAATTTTGTATGCGACCATGCCTTGCTTAACATCTTCCTTATTAGGTAAACCAAGATGTTCTTTAGGCGTGACATAACATAACATCGCACAACCGTGTGCACCGATATTGGCAGCACCGATCGCGCTCGCCATATGATCGTATCCAGGTGAAACATCGATGACGAGTGGTCCCAGTGTGTAGAATGGCGCTTCTTTACAATAGTCCATCTGCTTTGTCATATTCTCTTCGATGAGATGCAAAGGAATATGGCCGGGCCCTTCGTTCATTACTTGCACGTCGTGAGCCCAGGCAACCTCATTAAGTTCACCTTGTGTTTTTAGTTCAGCAAACTGTGCCTCGTCGTTAGCATCATGAATACAACCGGGGCGCAGACCATCGCCTAGTGAAAAGCTCACGTCATACGCCGCCATGATTTCACAAATTTCTTCAAAGTGTGTGTAGAGGAAATTTTCTTGGTTATGTATCGTTGACCACTTTGCGAGAATACCACCACCGCGTGAGACGATACCTGTTAAACGTTTTTGCGCAAGCGGAATGTAATCGCGCAATACACCGGCGTGGATTGTGAAATAGTCAACACCCTGCTCGGCCTGATCAATTAGAACTTGCTTGTAAATTTCCCAGGTTAAATCTTCGATGCGATTATCGACACGCTGCAATGCTTCGTAGATTGGAACGGTACCAATGGGCACGGGTGAATGACGCAAAATAGTCTCGCGTGTTTCTTGTAAATTCTTACCGGTTGAAAGATCCATCACGGTATCAGCACCCCAGGTGATAGACCAAACTAGTTTTTCAACTTCGGCAGCGATTGACGATGACAGTGCCGAATTACCAATGTTCGAATTAACTTTTACTAAAAATTTACGCCCGATGATCATAGGCTCAATTTCGGGGTGATTAATATTAGCAGGAATAATCGCGCGACCTGCAGCGACTTCATCGCGCACGAATTCAGGCGTGATCTCTTTTGGAATTTCACCTGCTTTAAGACGTGACTGGGCGTCAATTTTCGCTTTAAGTTCTGGATTAATAGCATGCGCTAAATTTTCACGCATGGCGATATATTCCATCTCTTCTGTAATAATACCGCGTTTGGCATACCCAAGCTGCGTTAGGCTTTCGCTCGCTTTACGTGTTTTAGCGCGTTTATCAAGCCATGGCTGTCTAATTTTGGGGAGTGGATTACCAATACGTGCTTCGTACGCTGAATCGGTGTAAGGGCCTGTCGTATCGTAGAGTTCAATACTGTCACCGTTAGTCAGCGTAACCCTTCTTGCACCAACGCGTATATCAGCGTTAGAGCTCGTGTGATAGATTTTAGATGAATTTGGAAAGTGATGATCAAAATCAAGTGTGTGAATATCGCCGCTACATGCGCTCATAGTACCCTACCTATGTAACAAACTCGCGAACGAACAGCGCGGCCATGTCAGGCCTACATACTCTTCCTTTCGCAAGTATAACCTTGTTCAAGTTCAACGGATTCGGCATTGCCGTCTCAGCCACCGGGGGCTCTCCGAGAGTGAGGCTTGAGTGTACCGCGCAGGGCAAGTCGATACAAGACTGGTGTGTCAAACCCAATTTCTTGGTTAAAAGCATTAAAATCGTTAAATTTATGTACAGACCTGTTGGTCTTTTTGGTAAATTATGATACAGTTGTAGTTTATGCTATCTGCGAGCGTGGCTTAATTTAAGGAAGCCTTAAGCCCTGCCAGATACGATTTTACTTTGTACGCTGTACCACATTTGGAGTTCATTATGCCTGTCGATAAAACCACGTTGAGAACACGCGACCTACGAGATGTTACGCCTACCAACGTCTTACACTGCCTAGACTTCGACGACACCATTGTGAATGGTCATATGCACTATGAAATAGCAATGACAGAGCTAAGCGATGAGCAATTTATCGCTCCTACCTACACCAACGCATACATCGCCAACCTGCGAGCTATGTACGCACTTTATATTAGTAATCCAACGTGGCTAGCCAACCAATACCTTGACACATATTACTTTATTCAAGATAAGCTTACACTAGGCTTTTTCGACAAACTAGAAACAGTTAGCGCATCTCGCCTATCTACTATGCGCCCCATTGACGTATTTTTAGATCTACAAGGTGGTTTCAAAAACGAAGAAATCTTAATCTGTTACCTAAAGGCTGCGCTACGCAAAGGCGACACCGTATCTATCACAACGAAATCATCGTACCCACTAGCAGTAAAAGCTGCGCTCAAGAAGCTACGTTACTACGGCGAGTTAGATGGTGAAACCGTTACGATGCAAGCTTTTGATCCCCGAGTGATTGATGAACGTATTATTATCAAGGCTGATTTAAACATCAATGAGACGAGGCCTGAGCGACTCTATAAAAGACCTCAAATTATCGCTGCTCATGCAGAGGCTGCAAGAAGAATATGGGGATTCCGTGACGGTGGTACCCCACGACGCCTCACTAGAATCGTCTTTATGGATGATGACCCCAAGAACGTTGAAGAAAAACATCTTCCCACTATATCGCTTCCAGGAGCACATATCCCAAGCGTCAGAACAATCCATGCAGTTTTAGTCCCCAAGACTCACGATCCAGAGCCAGACTACATTCGCACGATGGTTGAAAAAGCTGGCATCGAAGACACAAGTGAACTAGAAGCAGCCTATGCTAACCGCGAAACACGACTCGCTGAAAAAGCACGCGCTGAACAAGCACGCCTAACCATTAATCTAACAACTTACTGGCAACGCATTCCCGAATCGCATCGCACAGAAGAAAATAGAACTGATTTCATCGCTCGCATCATCGACCAACTTGCCACCAACGGCTTAAGAACACATCAAGCCGAAGATAGTACATTTGCTTTAGTTTTTAATAAGAGTACGTACGATTATGTCAGTCGAAGTGATATTCAATTTGCCAAACATATTATCAGCGAAGAAGCGAGTGCATTCCGAGCTAGTCTTGACGTTGCACCTGAAGCAAGCGCTCGGCAGAGTCTTACTGCTGACTACTTGAGACGCCTATCAGGCATGCCTTGCGAAGGTGAAGAGCGTGTTGAACATAACCTATCAACACTCCAAACACTAACTCGTTCGCAAAGTCCCCATTCATCGCTTAGTAGCTCGACAGAACGCCCTGACTCTCCGGAATACATGGCTGGTACTCAAGAAAGCTTTTTTGCTATGCTCGTAAATAGTAGTGACAGCCAGAAAGGCAAAGATACCTCAGCAGAAGACTTTTTTGCATCACTAGCACTCAGTAACGGCGATCATAGCGGTGCTAAAACTGAAGAAGGTAAAGAAGCTGCACCTAGCTGTAGCCCATCTGATGCATTCACTTCTTCACTTAGAGAAAGCTTAGCTACTCCACACTTTACCGAGTCAAGACGTAGCTCTTCACCGATAAACAAACGAGACGCTAGAGAAACGATGGTTGAGTCTATTCTCAATGCTGGACATGCAGCATTAGAAGCACTTGCTGTGAGCGGTACAAACCAAACCACCACGCCACTTAGCCTTAAAATCGAGAATAAGGCTGACGTTGTCCTCCACTGTTTCGACTTCGATGATACGATAATCAATGGCCACTTACATATCGAAGCTGCCATACTAGACTTGAGTGATGAGGAGTTTACCGATACTCGCTCCACACGCAACTACCTAGAAGCTCTAAATAATTTTCTCGCTAGTTACCACGACATGCCAAACAGTCTCTCGCGGAACTTAAAAAACAATGCCGAGGAAAAAATCAGACTCGGACTCGAAGACAAATTAAAAGCCCTAACCGAAGAAGAGATTTCCACTAAGATACCGCTCGATTTATTTCTTGAGTTACAAGGCGGTTTCAAAAATGAAGCTATTTTAATTAGCTATATTAAAACGGCACTCAAAGCTGGTGATAAAGTAGCAATCACTACAAAATCTCAGTACCCTCACTCGGTAAAAGAAGCACTTAAACGCTTAAAATACCATGATGGCACGCTTGCTTTTGACCCTGCAATAATTGATGAGCACATCATCGTTGTAGCAAACTTTGGTTGGCGTAATAAAGCTACTCATATACTAACGGCGAAACGCGAAGCTGAGGAAGCACTTACAGAAACTCAAACGATCTCTCGAGTAGTCTTCAGTGATGATAATCCTAGCAACGTTTTACGCGAGAATTTACCTACTGAAGATGCGTTAGGTTGTCCTATCACAAGCTTTGGTGTACCCGGACAACACGACGCTGATCCTAAGACATATCTTATCCCTTCTGCTGAGGCCGCGGGACTCGATATGACTGACATCACCGCTGCGCGTGAAGTTCAACGCATGATTGTAGAAGAAAAACATGCGGCGAAAACGAATCGACTCATACTTAATTTAACATCTGAATGGGAGCGTATACCTGCTGATTTTCGAAGCGATGAGACAAAGGCTCTGTACGTCAAGACTATCCAAGCCATGTTACAAAGCGAAAACATACCAACTATTCATTCTCGTGGCCTTACGCTGACTATCGATGGCAGCAGAAACTTATATGTCTATCAATCATGGATCGATATGGCTAACACCCTTATCAATGATCAAACCACAATCTTCATTAACCAACTCGACAAACGTCATGGCAAAGAACCTATCGACTCTCTGCCAGAAGTATCGGCTCGCTCATATGTATCGAGAATGTTGCAAGATACCGGCAAAGGTAAAGAGAACGATCAAATACTTCATGAGCTTATTCGTACGCGTACGACATCATCAAGTCATGAAGGCATCGGCAAAACCATAACTGACAGTCATTCCGATGATGAGCTCGCGATGGAAAGTTTCTTCGATTGCTTGGTGAGAAGCGTCGAGGTTAGTTCTCAGCACATTATCGAAGCAAGCGATGACAAAGGAAAAGGTAAGGCTGCGTCGGGCTTATCGAAATTGATGAGAGCGGAGTTCGCAACGAATCTAATAGAATCAAGACGGCCTGAAACCTCAGCTAGTAGGCGCCGTGCTTCAAACAAGGGTGATGTATCAAAAGCGTGGATGTTGACACGTAGTATAAGAGAGGCCGCACTCAGAGACGAACAAATCTTAGACCAGATTTTTAGTAGCTCTGATGAGGCTGTTAGAGAAGTAGAAAATTCGCAGGCTGCTTTTCTTACCTCCACAAACGGTGTGTATGTGGGTAATTCGCTTCAAGGTGTTCGAGATGCACTCTCTCGCTTCAACCCAGAAACTACTGGCGACTTAACTTCACAACTCACCGCGTTGGAAACAATGATGTCTCGCCTACCAGGTTCCTCAAGTCAGGGAGCACCAACTCTCCACCCGGATGCGACTGAGGATGCTATAACAGTTGACGATTTTACAAGTAGCGATGCAGATGGAGAAACTACAGGTATACGCGAAGACGTTGGTTCAGCAACTCCAGCGATTCCACCCAAACCTGCCTCCCACGCGCGGTCAACGGTAAGCGGTCGTTTATCCGATCCTGTCGCATCAACAGGCGAGATAAGTGAAAGACCTAGAGGTAGTGCTACCCCTGAAACCATAGAGCCTGGACTGCCCGACTCGCACCATATTGCGGACTCACCAAGCACTGCAACAACGTCTCGCTACGGAACGCATCGGATACCTGCAGAACCATGTCGAAGAACACATATTTACAGTACCGGCTACAAAAAATCCCATGCTGGTAAACCCGCGATCTACACAACACTCTTTGCAGGAACTCGAGCTCGCACCAAAGGTCTCTTTTTCTTTGCCGGTAACAAAGAGAATAAACGTTATCCTTTCGCCAACACGCGCTCGGATGGAAAGTGGTGTGCCAATTTAAGTGCATGGTGGAATGGTGAACGTCCTGCGTTCTCAAATACCCGTGCATGGGCTGGAACACGCAAGTGGTTCGTTGGCTATGTGATTCCAACCTTTGGGCTTATTAAATCGAAGGAAGACAATAGCGCTTATCGCTTTCTCAAACGGGCTAATAGCCATAATAAGTTATGTAGGGAGGCGGAGCACGGTGCTGTCCAGAATGAGGATGTAACACCGACTGTAAGCCGCTAATCTAGTATCCCCCTCACCCCTAACCCCTCTCCCCCATGTCTGGGGGAGAGGGGAACCAAGAGGGGAAACTCTTCTAATCCCCCGACATCTAGGCTAAAATACCTCAATATTTACACAAGAGACCGCATAATGCCCTTAAAACTCAAGCGTATGAAGCTATCGGGATTTAAATCATTTGTCGATCCGACTCCCGTGCCCTTTCCTAGCAATATGGTCGGCGTTGTCGGCCCCAATGGTTGTGGTAAATCCAATATCATCGACGCGGTACGCTGGGTAATGGGTGAAAGCTCAGCTAAGTATTTGCGCGGTGACTCTATTGCTGACGTTATCTTCAATGGTTCAACGAGCCGCAAACCCGTCGGTCAGGCAAGTGTTGAGCTATTATTTGACAATAGTGACCACAGCCTAGGTGGCGAATTCCTTCAATTCCAAGAGATCTCGATAAAGCGCGTTGTAAATCGCGATGGTCAATCTACTTATTTATTGAACGGTACGCGTTGTCGCCGCAAGGACATCACCCAAATCTTCCTCGGTACAGGTCTTGGCCCACGCAGCTATGCCATTATCGAACAAGGTATGATTTCTCGCGTTGTCGACGCCAAGCCCGAAGACTTACGCCAATACTTAGAAGAAGCCGCAGGGATTTCAAAATACAAAGAACGCCGGCGCGAAACTGAAAACCGCATGCGTCACACCGAAGAAAACTTAAATCGAGTCAACGACATTATCGAAGAGCTCGACAAACAATTAGAACGCTTAAAACGTCAAGCGCGCAATGCCGAACGCTATAAAGTCTTAAAAGCTGAAGAACGCCTCACCAAAGCTCGACTGCTCGTTTTAAAATGGCAAGCTCAGGGCGAACGTTTACAATCGACACAACAAGAACTTAAAACCACAGAAGAACACACCCTTGCCTTAGAAACAGAACGTACTACGTTAACCGCTGACTTTGAAGCGAGCCAAGAAGCTCAACACGAAGCACAAGAAGCGTTTAATGAAACCCAAGCACACTACTACGAACTCGCAGCCAGTATTGCTCGATCTGAAGAAGCGTTGCAACACCAGCGTGAACGCCAACAACAATATCAGCAAGACTTAGTGCGTATTACGCAAGAACTCAATCAAATCACAAGCGAGCGCACAAGTGATCAAACCGAATATGAAGAACTCGCAAATAAACAACAGCAATTAGCGCCTGAAGTTGCTGATGTAGAGAAAACACTACACGCACTTGAAGAAACACTTAAAGAAGCCGAAGAAGCCGAGCTCGCCCGTCAAGAAGATTGGCAGGCGTTTAACGAACAAGCCGCTAACAACACGCGTAATGCCGAATTAGCCGAACAACGCTGTCATCACATCGATGAAAAATTACTATCGTTACAATCGAACGAAACATCTCACGAAGAAGAATTAAAATCACTAAAACCCGATAATTTAACGGCTGATTTAAATCGTGCAAACGACGCACTAAAAGCGCAAATACTAAAGAAAGAAGCTGCAGAAGATGCTTTGAGCAGTCTAGAGACAAACATTAAAGGCTCACGTGACACGCTAAGAGACGAACAACAAAAACTAACGCTAGAACAACAAAAGCTCCACCAAGCACAGGGAAGGCTCGCCTCACTCGAAGCTCTACAACAAGCAGCACTTGGTAAAGATGATAATACGCTTACCGACTGGCTAAACGAACAAGGGCTAGCGAACGATCCGAGACTTGGTGAATTACTCGATGTAGAACCCACTTGGTCACGCGCGGTTGAAACGGTACTCTCACCCTACTTAACAAGCGTTTGCAGCGAAAACTTCTTCGAAGGTCTACCTAAACAACAAGGTAAAGTTGCACCACAATCACTTAATGTTATTTCTAGCTTTAAGGATGATGTCGAAGCCACAGGCGAGCTACCCCTCACCGCATTGCGACAATTTGTAACGTGCGATCTCGGTGCGGTTCAAGCGTTACTTCAAAATATTTACACAGTTAGTGACCTAACTGAAGCACTCGATTGGTTACCGCGACTCGCGCCCCATCAATCTCTGGTCACAGAAGAAGGCCATTGGCTTAATCGCTACTGGTGTCATTTACCGGGTGAGAACGACCCACAAGCTAACCTCTTAAGGCGCAGTCAGACAATCGCTGACTTGCAGCAAAGTATCGAGCAACAAAAAGAAACGATCGCCAAACAGGAACGCACAATAACTGAGACACGCGAACACCTAGAAACGCTCGAAACACAATTGAAAGAAAAACGCCAAACAGTACAACAAGCAACAAGCACTGTTGCCGATGCACAAACCGATCAGCGTATCGCTGAGCGTGAGCAGCAACGCTGCTTAAGTCGCAAACGCGAACTTGAAGAAACACTTGTTAAAATGCGCGCCGAACAAACTGATTTACATCGTCAATTGCAAGAGAATAAACATGCTTGGGATACGGCGATGCAAGCGATGCGTAGCGACAGTGAGAAGCGCGATGAGTGGTTAAGCAAACGCGACCACCACCACGAGACGCTGAACAATTTGCGCGAACAAGTACAAAGCCAACGTGAACGCACTCATAAGCTCGTTTTAGAAAAACAAGCTGTTGACTCGCGTCTACAACACTTAATCAGTCAGTTGGAACGCTCAGGCCATAATGTCACACAACTCACTTCGCGCCATGAGCAATTACAAACAATGACAAGCGACAACGAAGAGCCCATTAAAAAACTCGAAAAAACCCTTGAAGATCAGTTAAGCGCCCATGTTGCCTATAAAGAAACGGTCGCAAACAAGCGTCATCTTGCCGAAGAAGCTGAGCAATTGTGTCAAGACATCGCGAGCAAGCGCGAAGCCTTACACGACACAATACAAAAATCACGCGATGCAATGAGTCAGATTCAATTGCGCCAACAAGAGATCCAATTAAAGCAAGCAAATCTTTTAGAACAACTTAAAGAAACTGAGCACGAACGTGAAGCTGTCTTAAACGAGATGCCTGAAGATGCCGATATCGCGAATTATGAACAAGCGTGTATTGATTTCACAAACAAGATAAGTCGCCTTGGTGCTATTAACCTTGCCGCTATCGAAGAGTTTGAAGAAGAGTCTAAGCGTCGCGAATACCTAGCAACGCAACACGCCGATCTGACCCAAGCCCTAGAAACACTCAGCAAGGCGATACATAAGATCGATAAAGAAACACGCGAAATGTTTAAAGCAACGTATGATCAAGTCAATGAAAGCATGCAAAAACTCTTTCCTCGTCTGTTTGGTGGTGGTCGCGCACAATTGGTACTGACCGAAGACGATCTGTTAACAGCAGGCGTCAACATCATTGCTCAACCGCCCGGCAAACGTAATAGCTCAATTCATCTGCTCTCCGGTGGTGAAAAGGCTCTGACTGCTGTATCGCTTGTGTTTGCCATTTTTCAATTGAATCCTGCACCGTTCTGCTTACTCGATGAGGTCGATGCCCCACTCGATGATGCGAATGTCTCGCGCTTTTGTGAACTCGTTAAAGAAATGTCTGAAAAAGTGCAATTCATCTTCATTACCCATAACAAGGTTACGATGGAATATGCACAGCAGTTAATGGGTGTCACAATGCACGAGCCGGGAGTTTCCCGACTCGTGAGTGTTGATGTTAGAGAAGCTGCAGAACTTGCTGAAGCTTAAATACTAGTACGGACGAACAATTACTTTAGTTCCGTTCTCCATGAAGTTCTTACTTAACCACGCAGCCGCACTTGGACGAACGCGCACACAACCGTGACTCGCGTTGTAGTTTGGTACGTGTGGTGAACCATGAATCGCATAGCCGCCTTTGAAGAACATACAATATGGCATCGGTGCACCACCCCGCCCGATAGGATATTTCCGCGACTTACATGCAGACGACCCCTTACGATAAACGGCAAACGAACCGCTAGGCGTGCGACAACTACGACGAATATCAGGACAATAACCACGACCACCCGATGCAGCACCTGTTTTAACTAAACTGCCATCTTCATCATAGGCAGCCCAAGCTTTTTGCTTAGGATCAAATATAAATGTCTTGCGGCCATTCGTTTCAATCGAACTCGCAAATTTTGGTTTTGGTCGTTTATAAGCACGCTTCTTATAACGTTTCTTATAATGTGTCGCGCGTTGATAACGTACATTGCCATTACGGTAGACACGACCATTATGGTAAACCACCCCATTGCTACGATAGCGTCCCTGACGATACGTAGGCTCACGGTAACGATGGTAATTAGAACCACGATAGTAATTACTCTGCTGACGGTAATAATAATCGCGATCGTAATTTACCCGTTGATGACGCACCTGACGATGGCGCGTATAGGTCCTATGGTAATTAGATTGGTGAGCCACCTGGTAGCTACGAGCTTGTTGTTGGGTCTGCCACCGCGGCTGACAGTCTCGCCCATAACAAGTATGCTGGTAAGCCCAGGCGACATTGGCGAATGCAAAAAGCGGAATAACCAATAAAAACAGGCGCTTAGACATCACGCACCTCCTGGCTGAGAGTTTATGATACTTCTTACCAGGCTTCGACACCTGCAAAAGCAAAAGGTTCCAACGCCAAGCTCGTCTCAGGTAGATTTAGCCAATGGATGGTTCTAAATGGGCTCAGAATCAAGTAGAATCAGTCACATACTCACGATGAAGTAGCTACGCCCTATGATAAGCTATGAGACCTTAAAGCCCATGACTGCTTGGCTCTACGCACATCCCCACTGGGCGGGCTTATTCGCATTTCTCGTTGCCTTTGGCGAGTCGCTCGCTATCGTCGGCGCCGTTATTCCTGGCTCTGTAACTCTCACCGCTATTGGTGTACTCATTGGTATGGGTGTCTTACCCCTCTATGAAACCATGGCTTGGGCAATCGCGGGTGCCATTCTTGGTGATGGTGTCAGTTACTGGGTTGGTAGGGCCTACAATGACCGTATCCCGAACATGTGGCCTTTTACCAAGTACCCAGGCTGGCTCGATCGCGGCGTTAACTTCTTTCAACGCCACGGGGTTAAAAGTATTTTTATTGGCCGCTTCTTCGGGCCAGTACGTGCCATTCTCCCGCTAGCAGCCGGTATGATGCGCATGCCTGTCGGTAAGTTTATTATCGCCGACATTTTTTCCGGCATTCTATGGGCACCTGCTTACTTGTTTCCTGGAATTCTACTGGGTAATGCAAGCCTCGAGCTCGCCCCCGAAAGCGCGACACGCTTAGTCCTCTACGCGTTACTTGGCCTGTTCCTGATTTGGCTTGCTATTATGATAAGCAAATGGATTATCGTTTGGCACTTGCAACAAATCGACTTCTTACTCGATCGCGTCTGGCGCTGGCTTAGAATCAAACGCGCAACTCGCCCACTTACCATCTTGCTACAAGATCCATTAAAGCCTAAACACCATGGTCAATTTGCAGCAGGTGTTGGTATCTTACTCTTCACGCTCTTCTTCCTCGACATCGCAAGTAACGTCAGTATCCAAGGCACCATCACAAAGCTCGACGACAGCATATGGTTCTTCTTGCGCTGCTTTCGCGACTCAACCGTCCAAGGCTTTATGATCCTGATAAGTTTCCTCGGCGATAAACGCGCCGTCGGTTTTTTCGTCATCGTCATATTCGGTTTCTTTATTTACGGTAAACGCACACGCATGGCTGCCTACTGGCTTTTAAACGCATTCCTCATATACTCATCGGTTTGGCTACTCAAACATGGCTTTTCCATCGAGCGCCCACCGGGTATACATGCAAGCACAAGCTTAACCTCATTCCCAAGCGGACACACAGCACTTGCAACTGCCATATACGGTTTCTTTGCAGCACTAATGGCGCACCACATGCAAAGCGGCAAAAAACGCTGGTTCTTTATTCCATATATCGCTCTTGTCCTTCTCATCGCCTTTTCAAGAATGTATCTGGGCGCACACTGGCTATCGGATGTGTTAGCTGCGATGTGTTTAGGTGGACTTGTTGCCTGTTTCACAACAATACTCTACAGGCGCGAACTTAACCCAGATTATTTGATTAAACCCGCACTCATCACAGCAGCTGCAGCTATAACACTTTCATTTAGCGTGCTCACATACGATGACTTCACCGCGCAAATGTATCAATTCACATTGACCCAAGAAAATCCAACCATTTCAACGAAGACGTGGTGGACACAACAAAAACCCATTCTACCTACAATCCGTTATAACCGTTTCAAGCAGCCTACCGCATTACTCAACTTACAATTCCGCGGTAGCCTCAAGAAACTTAGAGATGAACTTGTCAAACGCGGCTGGCAAGAAGCACGACCTATCGATATGTTCGAATTTATCAGACGCCTAACAGCAGACAAAAAACATCAAACGTTACCTATCTTACCCCACCTCTATCAATTTCAAGCACCCGCAATCGTGCTAACGAAATCAGCGAACGCCAATAAACCTATACTCGTTCTTCGCCTCTGGCCTTCGCACTACCTCTTCACTGACAGTGAGTCGTCACTATGGATAGGTCGTGTGACATATCGAGTACTGTGGCAAAAACACTGGACAGATTACAATGTCGATAAACACGGTACGCTAACTCCGGCATGGCAAAAACTCTATAAGGATCTTAGTCCATTCACACTGCGTGTCTTAGCGTTCCCTCCTTTTCAGAAGCATGAACGCCTCATGCTAATTAGGTCAAAACGTAATGTTTAAATTAGACAACATAAAGCGAACCTTTGCAGGCCTACTCCCCTTAAGCATTATCGCATTAGCCTTATTATTTATTCTGTACCTCATATTTTTTCGCCCCAGTAGCGAACCTGTTACTATCGCAGAGAAGGCCTGGCCTGTTGCAACACAAGCAGCAAAGATACAAACGCACACGCCCCAAGTTATTTTACTCGGCAGAACTGAGTCACCAAGAACGAGCTCTTTAGAAGCAACAATTAACGCATACGTTTCAGAAATAAAAGTCGACGAAGGTGACCGCGTTAAAAAAGGTGAGCTGCTCATTAAACTTGACCCAAGTGATGTGACACTCGTCTTGCAACAGCGCAAAGCTGATGTGAAAGATTTTAATGCGCAAATCAAAGCCGAGTTCGTACGCCAAAAAACTGATACTGCGTCTCTCGCCTTCGAAAAGCGTTTAGTAGAGCTTGCTAAACGCAACGTAGAGAGACAAGATACGCTGCGCAAGAAAAAACTAGGCTCTGAACTAGCCTATGATGATGCTGTGAAGACCTACCAAGAACAACGTTTAAAAGTAGAAAATCGCCAACAAGCTGTCACTGATCACACAAATAGACTCCAGCAGTTAAAAGCTAAATTAACACGTGCAGAAGCACTGCTCGACCAGGCAAAGCTGGATCTAAAACGCACCGAAATTCGCGCCCCATTCGATGGCCGCATCACAAAGTTAAACGTCTCGATAAGAGATCGTGTGCAAGTCGGTGAAGCACTCATCAACCTCTATGCAACAGACAGAGTCGAGTTTCGTGCCCAAATTCCCAGCCAATATGTGTCGAGAGCACGCCAGGCTGTAAATCAAAATTTAGTACTAACTGCACGCACAGCACTCGATGGTGCAACACTAGGCTTAAAACTCGATCGCATCGCAGGCGAAAGTGCTGAAGGTCGTGGTGGTGTCGATGGGTTATTCAGCGTAACAAAAGGTGCCGAGCACTTAGTGTTAGGACGCACAAGCACAGTTTATCTTGACTTACGAGCTGCAAAAAATAGTATAGCAATTCCCACTTCCGCACTTTATGGCTTTAATAAAATATTTGTTGTCGAAAACGAGCGACTAAAGGCTTTACGTGTCGAACGCCTAGGTATTGAATATCTCCCGTCAGGTAAACAGCGCTACATCATTAAGAGTGATAAACTGAAACCCAATATGCCTATTGTTATCACCCAACTGCCAAACGCTCGTGATGGATTACGAGTCCTCATTGTCAAGGAGACGCAAGAAGATGGCAGTCAATAAAACCGGCCTCATCCATCTCTTCGCGAAACACAAAGTTGCAGCCAATTTATTGATGGCAATCATGATACTCTCGGGACTTTTCGCTCTCACCCGTATCAATGTACAGTTTCTCCCGAGTTTTAACATCGAGATTGTCTCGGTCAAAGTTATCTGGAGTGGCGCAAGCGCCGAAGACATTGAAAATTCCATCACTAACCCACTCGAAAAAGAGATACGCTCGATAGACGGCATCGACAAGCTCACCTCAGTTTCTAGAGATAGCACAGCTGATATCAATGTCGAATTTGAACAAGGCTCCGACATGAGCAAGGCGTTAGAAGAAGTACGCCAGAAGGTAAGCCAAGTACGCAACCTGCCGCAACAAGCAGAGCGTCCGATTATCACACGCATCGAGCCGAAAGAAACGGTCGCAAGGCTAATCATCACAGGTCCTAACGATTTAAATGAGTTACGCAGCACCGTTTTTGAATTTGAACGTGAGTTACTCGACCGCGGTATCGCAGACATCGACATCCTAGGCCTACCCGAACAAGAAATTGCTATTCAAATTCCAACAAAGACGCTTGTTGATTTGAAAACCTCACTGCCAACAATAGCCACAATCATCGCTGCTCGCAGCCAAGACTTACCGTCTGGCACCATAGGCCGAGCTGACGTCGCAAGACAATTACGCTCTCTCAATCAACGCCGCACGATAAAAGATTTTGAATCCATGCCCCTCGTCGCCACACGCCCAGGCGAGCTCATACGCTTAGGTGATATCGCGAAAATAGCCTTTCGCAGTCAAGATCGTGAAGTTAAAGTATTTTATCAAGGCAAGCCGGCTGTTGAAATGCGCGTATTACGCCGAGCAAAAGCTAATGCGTTAAAATCAGCGCGAATCTTTAATGACTGGCTCAGAGTAACAAAAGCCCGCGTTGGCAAAAGCTTGGATCTGCATGTCTATGATGAACGCTGGCAATACATCAAAGATAGAATACAGCTGCTCTTAAAAAACGGTATTGGCGGCTTGATGCTTATCATTGTTATACTTTTTCTGCTGCTCCATCGCAAAATTGCCTGGTGGGTCGTTGTAGGCATTCCCGCCTCGTTTCTTGCCTCAATCGTAGTTATCTTTATATACGGCGCAAGTATTAACATGGTGAGTCTTTTTGCCTTCATCATGGCGCTTGGTATCATCGTCGATGACACAATAGTAGTTGGTGAGCAGACACTCACGAATCTAAACGAAGGGCAAACCTCGCTGCACGCAACCGTGAATGCAGCCCACAAAATGTTAGCACCAATCATGTCCTCATCGCTAACGACTATTTGTGCCTTTTTCCCATTGTTTTTCATAACGGGCATCATCGGGACAATTCTCTTTGCGATACCACTCGTTGTGTCTAGCGTCATCTTGGCGTCACTTCTCGAATGTTTCCTCGTCTTACCAGGACACTTACAACATAGCTTTCGCAAAATTCCAAGCAATGTGATAAAAGAAGCACAAAATGTTGTGAATCGCGCATTCATACATTTTCGTGACAACGGCTTTAATCGCATCGTCAATCAAGCGCTGAACATGCGCTTTGTTGTGTTAAGTACCGCCGTTGCAATATTCTTAGTAAGTTTGAGTCTGATCTATGCCGGCGTCATCAACTTCACCTTTTTCCCAACCCCAGACGGTGACATCATCGTATCAGAGATTCAGTTCACAGTAGGCACACCACCCAATAACGTGCGCAAATTTCTACATGTCGTAGAGGACGCTCTATATAAAACTGAAAAATCGTTTAATGTTGGTAAACTGGTTAGGCAAGCGGTCGTTGTCCAAAACTATGCTGGCGTAAGACCCGAGAATATCAAGCGCGGTGAACAATATGGTATGATTCGCGCTGAACTGATTCCAGGTGATAAACGTTCTATTACCAATCAAGAGTTCATCGATGCATGGCGTAAGAACATACCGATACCTGCAGGACTAGAATCTTTTTCTATCTTCACACCGCGTGGTGGACCACCGGGCGAAGACATCGATATCGAGTTTAGTGGTAAAGATACTCGCGTGCTAAAACAAGCCGCCCTTAAACTCAAAGAGAAACTCGCGACCTTCAAAGGTGTTAGTGATATTAAAGACGACTTACCCTTTGGCCAAGAACAAATTGTGTTTGACTTGACGGCCACCGGTAAATCTCTAAACCTAACGACCGAGCAAGTTGGTAGTCAATTACGCGCGGCATTTAATGGCCAACTGGTACAAATTTTCCACCTACCTAATGAGGAAATTGAGGTTCGAGTGATGCTGCCTGACAATGAACGTGATAGATTAACCACCCTCGAGCAATTCCCTATCATCACACGTGCCAATGAATTCGTACCACTAGGTACAGTCGTCAAACTTAGCTATAGGCGCGCGCCCGATGTGATACTGCATACCGATACAAAACTCACAGTCCATGTAACCGCGAAAGTCGACAATAAGGTTAATAACGCTAATCGCATCACCACTAATCTAGAGCAAGACTTCCTACCCTACTTCACCAATAATTTTAACTTAAAGTTTGAGCTAAAGGGTAAGGCCGAAGAACAACGCGAAACCTTTACCGACATGAAATATGGTCTCATGCTGGGACTATCGCTCATCTATATCATCTTAACCTGGGTGTTTAGTTCATACGGCTGGCCTCTCGTCGTATTACTCGCAGTGCCGCTAGGTTTAACCGGGGCTATACTCGGTCACCTCTTGATGAATATCGATCTTACTATTCTCTCACTGTTCGGCTTTTTTGGTTTAAGCGGGATCGTCATTAATGATTCGATCATTCTCATCAATGAATATAAACTCCTGCGTACGCTCGACTTCAGTATTAACGATGCCATACGTGAAGCTTGTCACAGGCGTTTGCGTGCGGTTGTCCTGACATCACTCACAACTATTGCAGGCTTAACGCCGCTTTTATTTGAACGATCACTGCAAGCGCAGTTTTTAATTCCAATGGCAACATCGATATCATTTGGTTTAGCCTACGCAACATTTCTTATCTTGATCGTAATCCCAAGCGCCCTATCTTTAGTCGAGGTCGCAAATTACAAGCGTAAGAAACTATTAGTAAAATTTAAGGGGAATTTTAAGGAGTAAAAACTATCTCAGCGCATCTAGCAAACGCTGTTGAATACCACCAAAGCCTTTATTACTCATCACAAGAATGGTATCGCTAGGTCGCACACTTTTTACAGCTGCAGTTAAAAGCTCATCAACACTATTGAATAAATGGGCCGAGTTGTGAAAAGCGCCCATCATATTAGGCAAATCATCATCTTCGTCACTTTTAAGTAAGAAGACTTCATCCGCAGCTGAAAATGCATCCGGCAAGCGGCTTGCAAAAACGCCTTTTTTCATGCTGTTTGATGCACACTCTGCTATCGCGAGCAAACGACCTTGCTCAAGGTTCGCCTTCAACCCTTCGAGTGTCGTTTGTATAGCAGTCGGGTGATGAGCAAAGTCATCATAAATAGTGATATCACCAGCACACCCTACTAATTCCATGCGTCGTTTAACACCACGAAATGACTCTAGCCCTTGGCAAATTTGCTCACTCGATAAACCTACGTGATGTAGTGCTGCAGCAACTGCGAGTGCGTTTGAGATATTATGTTTACCCATGTGATTCCAACGCACATCACAGAATATTTTACCCCGATGGGTAATCGTAAACTCACGTGTATGTGCACCGAAGTCCGCCTGCCACGCTGCATCACTGTCGTTATCAAGGCTGAAGTTAATGAGTTCACTCCAGCAACCTCTTGCAAGCACATCACGTAAATGAGGATCCATCGCATTCGCAATGATGGCATCACGTCCCGCAACAGTGCGGCAGAGGTAATGAAACTGTTGCATAATGGCTTCGAGATTAGGATAAATGTCCGCGTGGTCAAACTCACAATTATTTAAGATAAGTGTATTCGGTGCGTAATGCATAAACTTAGGGCGCTTATCGAAAAACGCCGTGTCATACTCGTCTGCTTCAATAACAAAATATTTCGAACGACCAAGATGAGCTGAGGTCGGCAAATCGCGGACCACGCCCCCGATAAGGTAACCTGGCTCAAAGCCTGCTTGTTGTAAGATGTGGGCTGCAAGCGCTGATGTGGTTGTTTTGCCGTGTGTACCTGCAACTGCGATGACATGTTTGTCTTTGAGCACGAAATCACGTAACCAGCCTGCCCCCGAGTAATAGGGTAAGCGCTCATTCATAATCCGTTCGACAACAGGATGGCCGCGACTTAACGCATTACCAATGACGTAGCAGTCGGCATCAAGCGGCAACTGACTTGCATCATAACCCTCACGAAACGAGATACCTTGCGCTTCGAGCTGGGTCGACATCGGCGGATAACACGCTTCGTCTTCGCCTGTGACCGTATAGCCGAGCTCTCTGGCAAGTGATGCGACACCAGCCATAAAAGTACCGGCGATACCGACGATATGAATATGCATTAATTACTTCCCGTTCCAGCAGCAATGATGTTTACGAGCACCACCATATTTGCAAACAATAAACCTAACACAGCGAGCACAGCCGGTAACAGTTTTGATGAGAGCGCTTTTCTAAAGATATGCACCATAATCGTAATAATCCAAATATTAAAAACGAGAATAAATATCATGACAAAAAATGCGATGATGTTATGCATAACGCTGTCAGTAGGAAATAGTCCCAAGGCTGCGTGGACCAAGACAGCTGAAATGATGAACGAAAACGTATGGATAATGATGTAACTCGTCAACACAGCGGTTGTCGTCTGTAAAAAGCGCTCAGCGACTTTGTTAAACGACAGCAGTGTGTAAATATAAGCCGCTAGTAAGAGGTATCCGGCGAGCGTTGCGATCAGCATCACCCCTGTGTGCTTATCAGCGAACATCATCACCTGTAGGCTTAGAAGCCCTAGGTAAATTGCGGATATAAATGCAAATAAGCTTTGCGAATAAGGCACATCTTCCGGCCCTGCGCGCAGTAAACAAATGTTCCAAAACAGCCTGAGCAGTGCTGCCATGTTTATTTTTCCGTTAAGCACACTATAATGCTCGTATCTTAGCTAAATATGACACTAAAGCAAGCGGCAAGCTTGCCCTATTGAGGTATTCTTATAATGAGTAAAAAAAATGCTTTTTATGCACAATCAGGCGGTGTGACCGCTGTTATCAACGCGACAGCAGCAGGCGTTATCGAAACAGCCCGTCAGCACAAAAAAGCCATCGGCAAGGTCTACGCCGGCTATAACGGTATTCTAGGTGCGCTAAACGAAGAGCTCATCGACACAAGTAAAATATCAAAGAGCCAAGTAAGCGCTCTAAAACACACACCAGGCGGCGCGTTTGGCTCTTGTCGCTACAAATTAAAAAGCATCGAGGAACACAAAGCCGAATATGAACGCCTGATAGATGTCTTCGCGGCCCATAACATTGGCTACTTCTTTTACAATGGTGGTGGCGACTCGTCCGACACGGCGTACAAAGTATCGCAATTGAGCGAACACATGGGCTATCCACTAACCTGTATTGGGATCCCCAAAACTGTTGATAATGACCTACCGTATACAGATGTCTGCCCTGGCTTCGGTTCGGTGGCGAAATACATCGCGGTCTCAATACGCGAGGCTGGCTTCGATGTAGCCTCGATGTCGTCAACCTCAACCAAAGTATTCGTCATGGAAGTGATGGGACGTCACGCCGGTTGGATTGCAGCAGCAGGCGGTCTTGCTGCCGAAAAAGAAGGTGATGCACCACACATTATCTTGTTCCCCGAGATTGCATTCGATGAAGCTAAATTTTTAAAACGAGTCGATAAGACCGTTAAAAAATATGGCTACTGCGCTATCGTTGTCTCCGAAGGCGTTCGCAATAAAGATGGGAAGTTTTTAGCAGATGCTGGAACCAAAGATGCATTTGGCCACACCCAACTAGGCGGCGTGGGACCAACGATTGCAAGTATGGTCAAAGACAACTTAGGTTATAAATATCACTGGGCCGTTGCCGATTACTTGCAACGCTCCGCACGCCACATCGCATCGAAAACAGATTTAGAACAAGCTTACAAACTTGGCAAAGCCGCTGTCGATCTCGCCGTAAAAGGTCACAACGCGATTATGCCTATCGTTAAACGCTTAAGTGATAAACCTTATCGCTGGAAGGTAGACCATGTGCCGCTTAGTAAAGTTGCTAACGTTGAGAAACACATGCCACGCAACTTCATCACACGCGATGGATTTGGTATCACCGAAGCGTGCAGGCGCTACTTAAGCCCTCTCATCAAAGGTGAAGCCTACCCACCGTTCAAAAACGGATTACCGACCTATGTAACCCTAAACCACACCTTCGCGCCAAAGCAATTGAAGCAATGGCGCGGGTGATGTGACGACTTAGGTCGAAGGCATAAGCGCCTCACTTGAATTGTGTGTTGCTGCTTCCTCAGAGACTGTGAAGAGCGCTTTGGCGTTATCAAGCTCATCACTGAGTGCGTGCAATTCATCACAATCGCAATGTTTGTCATGTAGCATTGTGCACAATTGCTTCCAGTGCTGAAGTGTGAGTAAAGCCACATCTTGCGAAGGGCGAGGATAAATCGCACTCTCATCTTCTTCAGAAGCTGAATCTTCAATTTCATCGGCTATAGCGTAGCGTGTAGACATCTCCAACATACGACGATCATAATACGTAACAAATGGATCGACACTCCATGACACATCATCATCTGTACTTGTCGCAACGGCATTCTTATACAGGTTACGCGCACTTATCGCAGCGTCAAAGGCACTATCACCACAGATATCGCGATAACTACGAATCGTTTTTGGCATCTTCTTGCCTAAGTGGTTTGAGGGTCTTCTAGAGCCTTCCACACCAATCTCATATTTCACCATGAGCTTTATTAACTTATCAAGCATCGCATTGAAATAGGTTTTACGCCCCGGCGCATGAGTATGCGTTACTGTATCAAAAGCTAAATAAAGGATCTCACTTTCACGAGCCGCAGTCATCGGTGAAAAACCACCCGGCTGTCCTTTAAAGAAACGCAAAAAGTTCGTTAGTGTTAACGGATACTCACCCCTCTCTGATGCTTCCAACAGATACTTCTCATTAAAAGTAAGAAAACTGCGTATAAAACGGCATAGGGTCGCCATATCGAGGGGAAGCATGGTAGGTTCGCTATGCTCTGCAGGCGTCATGGGCCCCTCATCAGAACCTTCGACAGAACGCGTTAAGTCTTTATCCGTACCTAACGGCACGATGGCACTCTCATCATATAAATCCTCATTAGGAAATGAGCGATACCCTATCGCATTCATAATCGTTCTTGCCGACGCCGTAAATGGTTCTGTACCACGTTTGCCAACCGTTAAACGATTTGCAAGTCGTGTCACAAGTGGAATAACACTCGGGAGGTACTTAACAAGAAAATCCATGAGGTCTTCTGAAAACTCCACTTGCGCCTCGGCAAGCACTTTATCAAAATCAGACGCCTCATCGTAATCACTAGGGGCATCACCTGTGCGATTCCATATTTTTACTTGATAAGGATCGAGCTTCGGATTTTTTTCATAAGGGGGATGATAGATAATACTAACGCTTTCATTACTCTCCAAGATCTCAGGTAAAGCCTTAGTAAGTGCTTTCGCATTCTTAAACGTCTTAATGGTCTCAGTCATTGTCATCGCTTCG
>Ga0180433_10000709_pt1 | contig 56634 bp, 44 predicted proteins | sample SS_ome_8_FD_132980 | JGI IMG/M metagenome (GOLD analysis project Ga0180433, IMG submission 132980) | Hypersaline lake sediment archaeal communities from the Salton Sea, California, USA - SS_1_D_1 metaG | ecosystem: Environmental > Aquatic > Non-marine Saline and Alkaline > Hypersaline >... | reverse complement strand
GTCGGTGAGTCGGTGAGTCGGTGAGTCGGTGAATCGGTGAGTCGGTGAATCGGTGAGTCGGTGAATCGGTGAGTCGGTGAATCGGTGAGTCGGTGAGTCGGTGAGTCGGTTACAGGAAAGCTTGATGGATATTACTGAATTGTTGCTGAATCAGGCTGTTGCGGGAGGGCACACAGGCAAGTCGGCTGAGGCGGGCGGGCTCCGGAATGGTGCTGATATTGATTTCGCCGATGAGAAGCGCAAAAAGGTTGCCACGGACTTCGAATCGGTTTTTATACATGAGATACTGAAACAAATGGAAGAAACGATACCCGATTCGGATACGGCGGACCAGTCGTCGAAGCAGGTTAAGAGCATGTACTGGTCACATATGGCGCAGGCAATCGCCGACGAGGGGGGCCTGGGATTTTGGAAGGAAATTTATGAGGCGATGGGGCCAGCCGGTCAGGAGGCCGCCGGTCAACAGCACAATCAGGCGGTTCGGCAGATATTGGATAAGAGCGTATGAGTACTGTACAGGACAGATTAAACGAACTTGCCGGCGAGTTACTCTCGGTTTTGGACGATGACATCAGGCACATCAAACAGACCTTGGAACGGCTCGATGCGCTTCGAGCGGCGGTTATCAAGCGAGATGAAGACAGGCTTAAGGCTTTGCTTGATGAGGTCGCAAACAAGCAGGCCGAATATGAGCTGATTGAGCAGAGCCGGGCGGCGATACGAAAGCAGATGGCTGATGTTATTGGGTGCGGCGTCGGCGAGATGAACTTATCAAAGCTGTGCGGCTGCTTAAGAGGTGAGAGAAGGGATATGGTGGCACAGGCACAGCAAGAGCTGCAGCAGGTGTGTAAAAAGCTTCGAAAGGAGCATAGGGCAACGACCATACTGTTGAAGGAATGTTCGAGGCTTAACAACGTGCTTTTGAGGGGGATGTTGGGTAACGGCAAAGAGACGGTAACTTATAACAGCCGGGGCGATGCGTCCTGGGACCTTAAAAAGCAAATGGTCAGTATCAGGCTTTAGTGCCTGGTTTTGGCGGAGTTTTATAATGAGTAGTTACGATATAGGACTAAGCGGGCTTGATGCGGCGCAGAAGGCTCTCGATGTAATAGGCAATAATATTGCCAATGCCGCCACGGAGGGATATCATCGTCAGAGGGTCGAACTGAGTCCGTCCGATGATGTTTATATGAATGGAGTGTATATCGGTCAGGGAGTCGAATTTGAAGGCGTAACCCGGCTGGTTGACGAATTTTTGGACGGTCAGATTGTCAATCAGGAATCGACAATGGCCCAGATATCCAGGGAGCTTGAGTCTCTCAGGACAATGGAGGGGGCTTTTGGCGAGTTGTCAACGGACGGTCTGAGCACGGCGCTGGACAATTTTTTCAACGCAATGCATGAATTGGCAGCCAATCCGAGAGACAAGAATTATCAGTATCCGGTGATAAGTACCGCCCAGTCTCTGGCAAATCAGTTGCGGAGTCTCGGCACGACTGTAAGTGAGCTGGAGACACAGGTTTACGAGGAGGCACAAAGTACGGTTGACAGTATTAACAATTTAGCGGTACAGATTGCCGAGTTGAACGGCAATATTTATACAATGTTGGTTGGCGGCAAGGATGCAAATAACATGTGCGACCAGCGTGACCAGCTCATTACGGAATTGGCTCGTCTGACGGGAATAACAACAGTCAGGATGGAGAACGGGGTGGTTAATATCAGCGTAGGCGAAACTTCGCTGGTAACCGGCACTAATGTTTTCGAGCTGGAATTTGGGCTGGTTCCCAACGGCAGCAACAATGATTTCGGTATTTCGCCGGCGGGGGCCGGAGTTTACAACACCGAGCTTAGCGGCGGCAAGCTGGGCGGCCTGTTTTCACTGAATAACGAGATACTTCGGGATGTAGGCACCAATCTGGACAATCTGGCAAAGACGATAGTATTCGAGGTGAACAAATTGCATGTTCAGGGTGTGGGTGCTTCCGGGTCTTTTGAAACATTGACCGGATGGACGATGTCCGATGAGGATTTAAGCGATTTTGAACCTCCACTGGTGGACGGTGAGACGATTTATGTCAGAGTTACTTATCCGGACGGTTCTGTGGTTCGGGAGGAGATTTCGGTGGATGCGAGTGTGGGCGGGGATACGTTGACAAGTATGGCGGCTAAATTCGCGGCCATTACGGGTTTGAGCGGTTCACAGGTAAACTCGGGGCAGTTGCAGATAGTAGCCGATGCCGGTTATACCTTCGATTTTCTTAGGGGGGTGACGGCCGAACCGCCGGCGGCGGGTGCAGATAATACGATGACGGGAAATGTTCCGGATATAGATATATCGGGCCTTTATACGGGCGACACCAACAAGACATATACGTTTACCGTTGTCGGTAACGGGACTGTAGGTTCAGGGACGGTGTCTATCAGCGTAAATGACGGTTCCGGGGTTGTCGCTACGATAAACGTTGGGGACGGATATGTGCCGGGGACGGTGGTGAATGTTCACGACGGCATAAAGATTTCGTTTGATGTGAGCGGGTCCAGCGCCGGTGATTTGAATAACGGCGAGCTTTTCAGGATAGACGCCCTTGCCGATTCGGATGCATCGGGCTTTCTGGCGGCTGTCGGTATTAACTGCTTCTTTGCAGGGACCAGCGCAACAGCAATGTCGGTTACCGATTACGTGAGCAATTCTGTCAACGGAGCCGACAGGATTGCAGTAGCAGGGTCGGTGGGAATGGACGACAATACTAACGCGCTGGCGATGGCGAACCTTGGGGCCAGTAGTATGAGTGACCTTGGAGGTATTACGCTGAAGAAATATTATCGCGATATAGCCACAGATGTCGGCGAACAGATATCACTCGGCCAGGTTCGCCAGGACGCCGCGACCGGTGTGTGGCGCAGCCTGACGAAGCAGCGGGACGATGTAAGCGGTGTGGATATAAACGACGAGGCGGCGAGGATGCTTCAGTTTGAGCGGATGTTCCAGGCGATGGCAAAATATATTAACACGATAACGAATTCTCTTGATACCGTTATGCAACTGATATAGCGGAGGAAAAGATTTGATTATAAGCATCGATAACATTTGGTTCGGCAGGGTCTTATTATGAGCGGTTTGTCTCTGGATTCGATTTATAACAGTGCGAGCTGGGGGATATGGCAGCATTCTACGGCCCTTTCTCAGCTTCAGGAAAAGGCGGCAACCGGTCAGGATATTAATCGGCCTTCGGATGACCCTACGGACGCGAACCGGATTTTAGGCCTTCGTACGGAAAGTCGTTCGATGGAGGTGTATGGAGGCGCAATTGATGAGGCTGTAAGTATGCTTGATTTCAGCTCCTCGGTGATACAACAAATTGACAATGAGATGATAAGCGCTCTTGGTTATATCACCTCGATATCGACTGGAGGAACGGAAACCCGGGACACACGCCGGACACTGGCGAACCAGATTAATAGTATTCTCGAACAGGTTGTCTCGCTGGCTAATACCCAGCTTGCGGGAAATTACCTCTTTTCAGGTGCGTCGAGCGACGTACAGCCGTACACGGTCGAGCGTGACAACAACGGCGATATCACGAGGGTGCTTTATCAGGGCAGCAGCGAAGAGCGAAACGTGGCTGTTGCGCCCGGAGTTGAGGTGTCCCCGGTTTTGATAGGTGATGAGTTGTTCCGGACCGACAGTCGGGGCCAAATGGATTTTGTAACCGCCGATGATAACGGAGTGACCACAACGGGTGTAGCAGCGGGCAGCGGCACCTCAAGCGTTCGCGGGGACATCTGGCTGACGGTGACGGACCTCGGAGGTGGGGATTATGAACTGTCGATTGACGACGGGGCAAGCACTGTGACGGGCAATGTAGGGGACCCGGATGCGGGAAACGTGGCGGTGGTCAGCTCGATTACCGGCCAGGTGCTGTACGTGGATGTAACACAAATGACGGGGTCGGGGACCGAGCCGATACGCGCTACGGGAACCTATGATATATTCAATATATTGATAAACGCCCGCGACCTGCTCAACGACGAGAAGGGTCTCCTGGCCGACGACAGGGCGCAGTGGAATTCTATGGTGAATTCAACTATTCAGTCGATGCAGGCGGCCCAGGAAAGGCTCACTGACGCATTTCCCAAGGTTGGTGGGCGTATTGGAACACTTCTTACACTTAAAGGCAGTATCGAGGATATGAAGTTCAATGCGGACGAGGAAATAAGTCGCCTGCAGGATGCGGATATTACACAGGTGGCGGTGGACCTTGCTCGTCATGAAGTTTTATATCAGATGTCGCTTTCTGTGGCGGCAAAGATGTTTTCGCTTTCGCTGATGGATTTTATAAATTAGCTTAGTTGCTTGACTATTGGGGTAGAAGTTTGTTCTTAGGTCGGCGTTCGTAATAACAAAGCAAATTGGAGATAGCACAAGTGTCCATATCGAAGGCACACGAGGATGGGCTTGCACTGGCACAAGCGGGGCGGTATGAGGAGGCATTATTGAGTATTCGCATCTGTGTTGAGTCGGAGCCTGATAACGGAGTGGCGTGGAATGATATGGGAGCGATATTATACCGTTTGGGTCGGGCGAAGGAGGCGGCAGGGTGTTTTGAGCGGGCGAAATTGCTGATTGGCCCGTCCGGCCGGCTGTATTGGAATCTGGCTCAAAGCTACCTTGCAGATAATCGGCCCGCCGAGACGGCGGCGCTTTTCGACCAATTGCAGCGTTTAGGTTCGCTAAATACAGATATCGTCGTCAGATGCGCCGATGCCTTTATAAGTTTGGGGGATAACGCAGCGGCGGGGCGGGTGGTTTCAGATGCGTTGAGATATTTCCCGGGCAGCAGCCGGCTGGAGTCGAAGCTTGAGGTAATCGGCTCGGCGGCGACAAAGCTTGCTTTTTTCTGCGGCGCCGATGGTACGACATTCCTGAAAGATATTCTTGAATTTGCCGAGCAGCGGTTTGAGGTGCGTCTATTTGATGGTAAGACATACGGCGAGATGTACGAGCTTATGAAGTGGAGCGATGTTTCGTGGTTTGAGTGGTGCACGGACCTTGCGACAAACGCCTCGAAGCTGCCGAAGGTGTCCAGAAATATCATAAGGCTTCATCGTTATGAGGCCTATTTGAATTATCCGAACGAAGTCAACTGGGATAATGTCGAAGTGCTTATCACCGTGGGTAACAGGTGTGTTAATGAGGCACTTGCCGCAAAAGTGCCGGATATTGCATCCCGCACGCGGATAGTGGAAATCGCCAACGGTGTGGATTTGGGAAGATTCGATTTTTTTGAGCGGACCCGCGGCCCGAATATAGCTTTTGTGGGGGACCTTCGGCTTGTGAAAAATCCGATGTTTGCGCTGCAGTGTATGCACAGGCTGCACAGTATTGACGGTGCATATAAGCTATTTGTTGCCGGTCGGGTTCCACCGGTGGACGCCTTCGTCGAGCAGTATCTGAATCATACGGTCGATACGCTCGGACTCAAAGATGTGGTGTTTTTTGAAGGCAGGCAGGCCGATATAAATTCATGGCTGGCCGACAAGCATTATATTATTTCGACCAGCGTGATAGAGAGTCAGGGAATGGGTGTACTGGAGGGTATGGCGTGCGGCTTAAAACCCGTGGTTCACAATTTTCCCGGTGCCGAGCGGACATTTGCACCTGAGTATCTGTTCAACACAGCCGAAGATTTCTGCAGCGGGATTTTATCGACTGAATATGAGCCGAGGCGGTATCGTGAATTTGTCGAGGCCAGGTACTCGTTGACTGAACAGCTAAGGCTGGTCGGCAGGTTGCTTATGAACCTGGCGTTGCCGGAGCTGTCACCTGGGTACCAGGCCGGGCAACCGGTGCCGGGTGGTGCCCTGGTTTAGTCGGTGAAACGGCCCAGCGCGAACCTGACGGCGGATTGTTCGAAATCTATACAAAATCGCCCCTTATAACGGCGTCGATGCCGTCTGAATCCCGAATATACCCTCTCTAAGGTGGTAGGCACGGGATTTGCTTTGCCTTTATACAAACTGTAAACGGTCAGTCTGTATTTATGTGAACAGGAGATAATGAAATGGCGACAGAGTCAAATTCGGGGTCCTACGAGCGTGCAGTCGAGTTAGCCGAGGCCGGTCAGCACGAACAGGCGCTGGATGGCATCAATCAGCACCTTAAGGCTAATCCTAAAGATGGTCAGGCCTGGAATGACGCCGGGGCGATACTTTATTGTCTTGGCAGGGTTAATGAGGCGATAGAGTATTTCGAGAAGGCCAAAGGTCTGTGTGCCGAGTCAGCCGAGATTTACTGGAACCTGGCTGAAGCGTACCTTGACGGCGGTTTTCCGGGTTTTACCGCGAAGCTTTTTGACGGGATGGAGCGGCTGGGCATACTCAGCGCAGACCTTATCAACAGAACGGCGAACGCTTTTGTTCAGCAGGGGTATTACGGCAATGCGGTCGAGATGCTGATTCGTTCCCTTCAGATGTCGCCGGGCCAGGAAATACTGCAGCCTATGATAGAGGTTATTCGCTCAAAGCGGCCGAAAGTGGCGTTTTTTGCCGGCGGGCGGGAGTCTGAGGAGATTTTTGACTTTGTTGCGCAAAGATTCATGTCGGAATTGCACACAGCGGAGTCTTTTGAACAGATACGTCCGATTATGGAATGGTGCGACATTGCCTGGTTTGAAGGCTGCGGAGAGTTGGCGGTTGAGGCGTCCCGGCAGGCGAAGAACTGTGAGATAATTGTCAGGATGGCACCTGCCGACGTGTATGAAACGTGGCCTGAGCGGGTAGAGTGGGAGAATGTTAATACGCTGATTGCGACGGGCAATTCTTTTTTCAAAGAGGAGCTTGTCGATAAAGTCGGCGATATAGAACAGCGCACGCGACTGGTGACGATTGAGCGGGGTGTGGATACGAGCCTGCTCGAATTTACAGACAAGCATCGCGGCAGGAGAATTGCTTGCGTGGGTGATTTGAGCGGCAAAAGCAATCCGATGTTTCTGTTGCAGTGCATGCAGAAGCTGCACTACCTGGATGCGGATTACCGGCTTTACTTTGCCGGCGAATTTGAGGACAAGGCGGTTGAGCAGTACGTCAGGTATATGGTCGAGGCGTTGGGGCTTCCGGGCGTTGTGTTCTTCGACGGCAAACCGAAGAACATGAATATTTGGTTCAGAGATAAGCATTACGTTGTTGCGACCGGCATAACGCAGGACGGTATTATGGGTGTTCTGGAGGGTATGGGGTGCGGATTGAAGCCTTTGGTGCATAATTTCCCCGGGGCGGGGAGGCTTTTGCCTGAAGAATTTTTGTTTAATCTGGCCGAAGATTTCTGCGGGCAAATTCTCTCGGACAGCTATAAGCCGGCCGAATATCGCGACATAGCTGAAAAGCGGTACAGCCGGATGCGGGAGACCAGAGGGATTAACGAAGTTTTAGTACGCATCGAGAAAGATATAACCGAACAAAGTCGATTGCTTCAAAGTCGCCGGCCCATACAGGACCAGTTTAATAATTACGGTACTGTCGGCGATGATATGAATCAAGGCCAGAAGCCGGAATACGGCGCTTCTGATTACAGCAGGACGGATGGGGAGGTCTTACCGGCAAATGATAACAGTCAATGGTCCGAGGCTGCCGGCGGCGGTGTTCTGAGCGGGCCCGAGGCTGTCTCAAGCCGGATATCGACACCGACTGCACAAACGTCTGCCGAAGTGATTCCTATAGAACCGATTAAGCCGGAAAGGCTAAATGTCATAATCGAACCGGCAGCTTCTGCGACCGGAGGTAATGCGGGTTCGGGTACAGCACCGCCTGAAGTGGGTTACTCTGCGGACCGGAATCAGCCGAAGGCAACGGTCGGTTCGCTTGTCGAACGGAGCGGTTCGATAAGTGAGATAGCGGCACAGGCCGTGCGTGCTTCGCGTGCCCTGTCCCAAACCGCGGAACAAAACGGCATTTTGCCGACACAGTCAGGCTCAGATACGGTCGGTGCGGAACCGGCGAATTTGAATCAGATTGGATACGACTCTCTTGAGGCCTCGGTCAGGGATGAAAAGACCGCTCGGGCGGCGTCTGAGTTTTCAGAAGACGGCCTCAGAAGGAAGACCAGTGTTAAACGTGTAAAGGTGAATCAGATTCCTTTTGTCGGTTAGGCCCTTGGTTATGCGGAGTAGGGAGGTGAGGGAGCCGGCTCGAAAAGTTTTGACTTAGCTTCAGGGCAAAGGAAAACCGCTGCAATGACAGTTAACAATCGACCAAAATCCGGACCTCTTGTGAGCGTGTTGATATCGACTTACAACCGGCCGGGGTATGTTCGACAGGCGGTGGCCAGCATCCTGCGTCAAACGTATACAAACTTCGAGATTATACTGGTCAGAGACGGGGGCAGGCCGGTCGGAGATATCGTCGGTCAGTTCGGTGACAGGCGGCTTATATTTATCGACAGAGACACCAACCGGGGCTTGCCGTATTCATTCAACGAGGCACTAAGCCGGGCAAAGGGCCGGTATGTAACTTACCTTGGCGATGATGATATTTATTATCCGAACCATATAGAAGTTCTGGTCGATGCTCTCAAAGGCCGGGACCAGTACGGTGTCGCCTACAGCGATTTGTATAAGGTCAATTGCCGCGTTACCGAGGACGGCAGGCGGGTGGTGCTGAGCAAGAATGTGGAGATAAGTCGGGATTTTAGCCGGATGACGATGCTGCGTTTTAATCATACGCTCCACGTCAGCCTGATACATGACCGTCTGCTTCTCGAAAGGGCGGGGGGCTATAATGAAGACCTGAACGTATTGGTTGACTGGGACCTGACGCGTAAGCTTGTATTTTACACGGATTTTCTGCACGTTCCCACGATTACCGGCGAGTTTTATGCACCTGTGCCGGTTGACTCCGAGCAGACGCGTTATGCGACACCGGCCGGTGATTGCGACAGGATATCGGTGAAGCGGCGGGCAGATGTGAGTGAGTTCATCAGAAATATGTTGACGATTCGCAGCACGAGGCCCCCGAAGCCGTGGCCGAAGGTGGGGGATATGTCGCTGATAGTTTTGACCGAGCGCCTCGATTATGCAACCGAGGAGACGCTTCGTGATATATGGTCCCACACTTTTTATCCCTGCCGGATATATCTGCCTATGCCACGTGAAGATTTGAGCAGACTCAGGACAGTGGTACCGAATATTCTCGGTGTTCCCGTTAGTGCCGACAGCAGCGATACGGAGAAAGTCGATGCCGCCCTGGAATGCTGCGATGGTGATTATGTCGCCATAGTACCGAGGGATTTTGAGGTAGGCTCCGAAGATATGCCGTGGATTGAAAGCGCGCTGAATCCGCTAATGAACTGCGAGGACCCGAATCAGGCGTTTGAGCTGCCTGCTTCGAGCAGTCTTTGTTGGTCGGCGGTATTTCGTCGTGAGCAGTTGAAACGTGCGCGCAGACTGGGTCCTCATTTGGGATTAATTGAATCGGTGTTGTCGGCGGGTATAAGGCTCAGGAAGCCCGCTGTCGAGGAGTATCCGCTTCAGTTTGACAACTTGATGACCGGTGCCCAGGAGATCGAAAAGATGGGCGACTGGGCGCGAGTTGCCGAAGTGTTCGAGTACCTGGAGCGAAATTATCAAAATGAACTATGGATGAAGACCAGGTGGGCAAACGCCTTATATCATGCGGGCCGATATGAAAATGCCGTCCGGATAGTCGGCCAGGTCAACAGTAAACGACCGACCGTATCGACCCTTTTGATGGAAGCAAGGGCAAGGCGGAAGAAGGAAGATATTGATGGGGCGATTCATTTATTGGAAAAAGCCAGGCAGGTACTTGAGGGAAGTGAGTTAGCATGGACATTGTAAAACAGACAAATATACCGGAGACCGGCTGGACACAGCATTACGACGTTCTGAGGGAACTGGGAGACTGCTATGTTTCGGTGGGCGAATACGACAAGGCACGGGAGTGTTATGACGAGGCTGTTGGGCTGGCGCCTGATGAAGCGGCGCCGTATATCGGTTTCGGGGTAATTGCGATGCAGACCGGCGAGCTGGCCGATGCGGAGACGGCTTTTAAGGTTGCGCGCCGGCTGGACCCGAAGTGCAGCAAGGCGTATTGCGGTCTGGCGATGATTTGTCAGAACAGATCGGATGCCGCCGGGGCGTTTGATTTGTACCTTAAAAGTCTTGAGACCGACAGCGATAATCTGACGGCGCTTCTGGGCTTGTTCCAGTTATCCTGCGCGATGGGGTCTTTTTCGAAGGTGATATATTATCTTGAAATTTACCTGGATGCCCACCCGGGTGATATAACGGTTATGTTTTGTCTTGCGACATTGCATTTGAAGGACAAACAGCCGCACAAGGCCAGGGAGCTGCTTTTGAATATTCTGGCGTTGGATGCGAATAACAAAGATGCATCCGATTTGTTGGAAGAGGCCGAGCACATATTGGCACAAGAATGCAGGAGTTGAGTATTATGAATAAAAAACCGGTTTCGGATACAGTTGACAAAAAATCGCTTACCGAGAACAGTTTTAAGCAGATGGTTGACTATCTTGAGAATATCCTGACGAGGCAATTGGCCAGGGTCAGGAACTACGACCTGGATGGTGCAATGGCGCTGGCGGCTGAAGCCAACGACCTGGCGGCAAGTGTCGGGAGAGAAAGAATTCTTGATAGGCCCGATTACGCCCAACAGCAAAGACGAATCAAAAAGCTTTATAAGGATTTGTGTCTTACCATCGCATCTGAGAGGCAGGAGGTCGGCGATAAGCTAAAACAGATTCGCAAGGGCATAAGGGCTCTTGGTGCGTATGCTGATAGTATGTAATTGCGACGCGCTGTTTATAAAGAAAAAAAGGATAGTGCCGAATTTTCGAAACAGGGATTTGTGGTTGTTCAGGTTTTGAAGCAACCTACGGGGACGGAGTGCGGATGCGGTTATATTTGGTTTGTCGAAAAAGATGCCTGAATCGGTGAAATATTTTGTTCATGAATCGGCCTATGTCGATCAACCCTGCAATATCGGCGAAGGCACGAAAATCTGGCATTTTTGTCATGTAATGAAAAATGCCGAAATCGGAGCCGGCTGCAACATCGGTCAAAATGTCAACATTGACGGCGGCGTGGTCGTGGGCAATAACGTCAAGATACAAAACAACGTTTCACTTTACACGGGGTTGATTGTTGAAGATGACGTTTTCCTTGGTCCTTCCTGTGTCCTGACGAACATTACAAATCCCAGGTCCCAGGTCAGCAGGCGCAAGCTTTACGAGAAGACGATTTTACACAGGGGTGCGACAGTAGGCGCCAATGCCACGATTGTTTGCGGGATTGAGTTGGGCAGGTACTGCTTTATCGCAGCAGGTGCCGTTGTTACAAAAGACGTTCCTGATTATGCTTTGATGATAGGGACTCCCGCCAGGCAGGCCGGCTGGATAAGTCGTCACGGCATTCGTTTGTCAAAGCCTGATTCAAAGGGCGTTATGATTTGTGCTGAAAGTGGGTATCGGTATAAGGAGACCGAGCCGGGCGTGGTGAGATGTCTTGATTTGGACGAAGAGCAACCTCTGCCGCCGGATAAGGCCGTGGGCAGGATTTCGTATGACTGGTTTAAAGAGCAAAGTGGGAATTAATATCTTCTTAAACAACCGGGGAAATGCTTGAAATATCGTACACCCGCCGGGGGTCTTTTGGCGCAGAAAGATATGGTGTGCTTTAGATTGAAATTTTCATAATAAGTAATAGGTTTGAGTTAGACAAGCCATGCAAACCACAGGTGTAATTGGGGAATTCATATCGGAAAGAGGCGAGAGGTTCGTCGGATTGGCGGGGCTGCGCGACGCAATCAAACCTAACTGGCGTTCGATGCTGGAGCCACACCGAACATCGCGGCCGAGTATCGACAGAAGCAAAATTGAAGGTCAAAAGAATGTGGTCCTCAATACGGAAGAGTTTTTAGGAAAACACGGCTTTTCGCTGACAGGCAAACGAGTTCTTGATGTGGGTTGCCACACCGGCATTCATTCATATCTGCTTGCTGCATTGGGAGCGGCACAAGTCCACGGCATTGATATTCCCGAGTATGGAATTCGCCAGGCTGTGGATATGGATGTGGCTGACGATAGCAGGGCGTTTCAGTCTGATTTACTTGGTGAGCTTCGCCGCGAGGTCAGCCGATACTTTTCACAGGAGGTTGTCAGTCGAGTTACTTTCGATGACATCAGCATTGAGGAGATGGATTTGCCGGACCAGTTCGATGCCATCGTAAGCTGGCAGACATTAGAACACATAAAAAACCCTGAACGTGCATTCAAGCGGATGTTTCGTGCTCTTAAGAGAGGTGGGTTCTGTTTTCACGAATACAATCCCTTTTTCTGCTATACCGGCGGACACAGTTTATGCACTCTTGATTTTCTTTACGGTCATTGCAGATTGTCAGGGACGGATTTCAAGCGTTACATCAAACAGTTTCGGCCTGCCGAAGAAAAGATTGCCGTAGAATTTTACGAACACAGCCTCAACAGGATGAGTCTTGCAGACCTTAACTCATACCTTCGGCTGGCCGGTTTTAAAATAACATCAATTCTTCCCTGGATAAGTCGTGACGAACTCAAAAGGTTTGATGAAAAAGTTCTGAGACAAGTCCGAGCGAACTATCCGAATGTATGCGACAAGGATCTTTTGGCGCCTTCGGTGTGGGTCTTAATTCAAAAAAAATGTGATACCTGACAAAGGTTCCCGGGCTTTCCGGTGAAAACCGATACCGTCAATATCGCATAAGGCGGCGCTTGCAGCCGCCGTTATTTGCAATTTACTGTTCGCAGATGCGGTTCAGCAACGAGTTTTTCAAGATGAATCCCCGATTTTATAAAGTTTTGTTCGGTTTGACAGAGCATCAGTATTTTCTCACTTAAGTCAGGCGTTTTGTTTGAATATTGGAACGATTGTTCAGGTACGGATGGGATCGACAAGATTCCCGGGCAAGGCATTATATGAGGTAAAGGGCAAAGCCCTGTTACAATATGTCATAGAACGTGTCCGGAGGAGCAGATACGGCGGGCATCCGGTTATAGCCACCTCCTGTGAACCTTCGGACGATGCGATATTTGATTTTTGCCGGCGATTTGGTCTCGAAGTGTTCCGGGGGCCTTTGGGCGATGTAGCCGGCAGGTTTGAAGAAGTCATTCGAAGGTACGGCTTTGATGCTTTTGTGAGGGTCTGCGGGGACAGTCCTTTGATTGACCAGGCACTAATTGACAGAGGCTGCGATATATTTGACAGGGGTGATTTTGACATCGTAACCAATACCCTGCATCGCACATACCCCAGGGGCCAATCGGTTGAAATAGTTCGCTCGGATGTCTTCAGGCGTACCTGCAGTGAAATCAAAACCGCCGAGGACTCCGAACATGTAACCCGTTTTTTCTACCGGAATCCGCATCGGTTTAAAATATACAATTTTCAGTCGCTTGAAGATTACGGTTTTATGCAGCTATCTGTTGATACACCCGAAGATATGGAGTTATTCAGATTGTTAGTGTTACAGATGGACAGGCCGCACTGGGAATATGATGTGGAGGCTTTGGTCCGGCTCTATCGCTCGGCGAAGCGAAAAGCAGATGTGGCAATATTATGAAAAAACTGCGTGTTGGAATAATCGGAATGGGTGTGGGGGAGCAGCACATAGCGGGATTTCAAAATCACCCTGCGTGTGAAGTTGCAGCGTTGTGCGACTTTTCAGCTCAGAAGCGCGAAATGGTCCGGTCTAAATATCCGGATATGTCCGTTTACGAAAATGATGAGGCAATACTTGCAAACCCTGATATTGATATAGTCTCGGTTGCTTCTTATGACAACTATCATTATAGTCAGACAGCCGCGGCTATCCGGAACAACAAGCATGTCTTTGTGGAAAAGCCCCTGTGCTTATATGCTAAAGAGGCCCGGCGTATTCGTTCGCTTCTAAGGGAAAGACCCGACTTGAAGCTGTCATCGAACCTGATATTGAGAAAGTCCGAGCGTTTTATCCGGCTCAAGAAGATGATTGATGAAGGCCGACTCGGATGCCTGTATTGCGTTGAGGGCGATTATAACTACGGCAGGTTACAAAAGATAACCGAGGGCTGGAGGGGGCGGATAGATTTCTATTCGGTTGTGTATGGTGGAGCTGTGCATATTGTTGATTTGCTGCTCTGGCTGACGGGTAGTAGAGTGGTTGAAGTTTCAGCTTATGGCAACAATATTTCCACGAGAGATTCACAATTTAAATATTTCGATACTGTGGTAAGCATTCTGAGATTTGAAAACGACATCACAGGCAAAGTTACTTCCAATTATTCATGTGTATGCCCACACTTTCATAACCTTGCAATTTACGGGACAAAAGGGACTTTTGTAAACGGCCGCGAGACGGCGAAGTTATTCTGTTCCCGAGACCCTCAGGCCGGCTTTGAAAAGATTGACGCTCCTTATCCCGGTGTACACAAGGGCGACCTTATTTACAGTTTTGTTGACTCTATAGTAAACGGCTCCGGCGCCGATGTTACGATTGAAGATATCTTTAAGGTGATGAGTGTGTGCTTTGCAATAGAAAAAGCCTGTCAAAAAGGCGGGGCGGCAGAAGTGGAGTATATATAGATTATGGAAACGTCTGTTGTTAGAAAAATACCTTTTGGAAAGCCGATTGTCGGCCCCGAGGAAAAGCAGGCCGTGTCGGATGTGCTGAGCGGGCCGATTTTAGTACATGGACCCAGGGCCAAAGAATTCGAAGAGGCGTTTGCGGCTTATACCGGTGCCGATTATGCGGTTGCGGTGGCTTCGTGTACCGCGGCCCTGCATCTTTCATATTTTAATCTGGGCCTTGGCGCGGGTGACGAAGTGATTGTTCCCGCTCAAACGCATACAGCCACAGCGCACGCCGTCGAGCTGTGCGGAGCCAGGCCGGTATTTGTCGATGCCGAAGCCGAAACAGGCAATATTGATGTTGAGCAGATAGAATCGGGCATAACCGAAAGAACCAGGGCTTTATCAATAGTACATTTTCTCGGAATGCCCGTGGATATGGACGGTATAAACGGAATTGCCCGAAAGCACGGCCTTTTTGTTGTGGAGGATTGTGCCCTGGCGATCGGGACGTATTTTAAGCAGGTTCATGCGGGGCTTCATGGTGATGTTGGATGTTTTTCATTCTATCCGGTCAAGCACATGACGACAGCGGAGGGGGGGATGTTGATTACGAAAGACGGTGATATTGCAGAGAAGATTAATCGACAAAAGGCGTTCGGCCAGGACATCTTTGTAGGCCAAAGGAAAGTTCCGGGTCAGTATGACGTTACAATGTTGGGATTTAACTACAGACTGAATGAGATTCAGAGTGCTCTGGGTATTGAGCAATTGAAACGGGTAGATGGATTCTGCAAAAAAAGGAAGGCTAATTACGCCAAGCTCAGTCGGCAGTTGCAAAATATTGACGAAATAAGCCAGTTGCAGTCCAGCCATGGTGAATACCAAAGCAGTTATTATTGTCTGTCGATTATCCTGAACGGGAATCTGGCGGACAGTCGCATAGAGATAATCAATCGGCTCGGGCGAATGGGTGTGGGTACGAGCATTTACTATCCCAGGCCGGTCCCCCACCTGAGTTACTATAAGAACAAGTATGGCTATGCCTACACAAGCTTTCCTGTTGCGGCACGGCTCAGCGCCGCTTCAATTGCTTTACCGGTGGGGCCGCACCTTAACGAAGATGATATGGAATATATAGCAGAGGCATTAAAAGATGTGATAAGTGAGGTAAAGTAAAATGGGTAATTTAGCAAACAGGCGGATAGCATTGATTGGTGGAGCCGGATTCATCGGACACAATCTGGCGCTGAAGCTTAATGAAGAAGGGGCGGAGGTTTTTGTAATAGACGGGATGACGGTTAACAACTATTACCACCTCCGGAGTGTTGAGGGCCAAGACACCAACGCTCCGCTGTATCTTGAGATTATCCAACAACGGCTTGATTTGTTGGGCCGAAACGGTATTCCGGTGGTAGTTACCGATGCCCGGAATTACGATGGATTATCGAGGGTTTTGACAAAGGTGAATCCCGACACATTAATTCATCTGGCTGCGGTTTCACATGCCGGAAAATCCAACAAGGACCCGTATTCGACCTTTGACCACAGCCTGCGGACCCTGGAAAATGCTCTGGACAATACTCGTTCCGGCTCTCTTGCAGTTCGGCATTTTGTGTATTTTTCTTCGAGTATGGTTTACGGCAATTTCAGCGCCGAAAGCGTAACCGAAGAATCTGTTTGTGAGCCTTTGGGTATTTATGGAGCGTTGAAGTTCTCGGGGGAAAAGATGGTGATTGCCTACAATCAGGTTTTCGGTCTGCCTTACACGATTGTACGCCCGTCTGCGCTTTACGGTCCGAGGTGTGTAAGCAGGCGGGTGGGACAGGTGTTTATAGAGAACGTAATGAGCGGCAGACAGGTAACTGTTTGCGGGGACGGGGCGGACAGGCTGGATTTCACATATATCGATGATTTGACGGCGGGAATCGTGAATGTCCTCGAAAATGATAATGCCAAAAATCAGACATTTAATCTTACCTATGGGCGGTCCCGTTCAATCAGTGACATAGTTGAAATTATGACCGGGTATTTTCCGCAGATTGAGGTTAAATATCTGCCGAAAGACAAGCTGACACCGAGGCGCGGCACATTGAGCATTGACAAGGCCGGAAAGCTGATAGGATACGACCCCCAATATCCGCTGGAGGCCGGCTTTGCTAAATATATTGAGTGGTATAATGGATTGTTTGAAAACCAGGAATCATTACAGTTGGGCCGCGTATGAAAATAATTTTTTGGGGAAACGGTAACAGAGGCAAAAATTGTCTGGAAGCTCTTAATAACGAAGGTTATGAAATACCGCTTGTTGTTTGCCACACGGGACCTTCAATTGTACGTGACTCGGCTGATGCCCTCGGCATCGAAACGATTTCACCACAGAATCCAAACGAGGCGGAGGTTCAAAAATATCTTCAACAATTTGATGCTGATTTATTTGTACTGGCTGCGTACGGTAAGATATTGAAACAGCAAACGATTGATATTCCAAAGCTGATGTGCCTGAATCTTCATGGAGGCAGGCTGCCTGAGTATCGAGGGTCCTCTCCAATGAACTGGGTGTTGATAAACGGAGAGGATTCGTTCGGCCTGTCCATTATAAAAGTGGATTCCGGTGTTGATACCGGTGATGTTCTGGCTGAGCGTAGTTTTGAAGTATCGATTAATGATACAATTTGTGACTTGCACAATATAGCGAACGAGCAGTTTCCGTTGATGTTGCTTGAAGCGATTGAGAAAATTGAACAAGGCGGTTACGAATTCAAAAGGCAGGATAATTCATCGGCTTCGTATTTTCCCCTTCGTTTTCCGGACGACGGTTTGATTTTTTGGGATACCCTAAGCGCCGAGCAGATACACAATCGGATACGGGCTTTGACCGAGCCATATCCCTGTGCTTTCACTTTTTACAAAGGCAGAGAAGTCAAACTGCTCAAGTCGGCATTGTGCGAGGAAAGGTTTTTTGGCGAAGCGGGCAGGGTATATAGAAAGAAAGATAAAGAATTGTTAGTATGCGCATCGGACCGGTGTTTATGGCTCAAAGAGGCCGAATTCAAAGATACAAATAAGCCTTTGTACGAGTCGGTAGCTCGATATGACAAATTGACAACAACAAAGGATGTGCTTATGAACGCTGTGAGGGCGGGTATTTTGGGATGAATATAGGCTCATTTGATACAAACAAAGAGGTTATGATTGTTGCAGAGATTGGCAACAACCATGAGGGGAGTTACGCACTCGCCGAAGAGATGATATACAAAGCGGCCCAGGCCGGTGCCGATGCTGTAAAATTTCAGACTTTTCGGGCCGAGTTTTATGTGAGTCGTCTGGATAAGGCTCGATTTGAAAGATTGAAGTCCTTCGAGCTTACATTTGACCAGTTTGAAAGATTGAGCCGGACTGCGAGAGATGCCGCTGTAATTTTCCTGTCAACGCCGTTCGATCTGGACAGCGCGGAGTTTTTGAACAGTATTGTCCCGGCTTTCAAGATTTCGTCCGGGGACAATAATTTTTATCCGATTATTGAGAAAATAGCCGGCTTCGGTAAACCGATTATTATGTCGAGCGGTTTGTCGGGTATAGGCGAACTGAAACAGACGAAGTCTTTTATTGAGCGGAAATGGGACAATTCGGAGCAAAAGCCGGACTTGGCGGTTTTGCACTGTGTCAGCAGCTATCCTGTGAAGCCGAGCGAAGCGAATTTGGGAGCCATCACACATCTTAAGGAAGAGCTTGGCTGTACTGTGGGTTATTCGGATCATACTATGGGAATTGAGGCGGCGGTACTGTCGGTTGCTTTAGGTGCCGGAATAATCGAGAAGCATTTTACGATTGACAAGGGCTATTCTGATTTTCGAGACCATCAATTGTCGGCGGACCCGGAGGAGATGAAGAAGCTGGTGGAGAGGGTACGTGAAGCGCAGGTATATCTCGGTTCGGGTAAAAAGGTTGTCCAGAAGGTTGAGCAGGCCAATATTCCACTGTTGCGCAGGTCGATTGTGGCAAAGGCTGACCTTGCCGCCGGTTCAACAATTTCAACGGATGATATTACATGGGTTCGACCTGCCGGCGGCTTGGAGCCTGGAAGCGAAATGATAGTTGTCGGCAACCGGCTTAAAAGAGCGATAAGGAGGGGCCAGATGATTACTTTGGAGCATCTGGCTTGTGGGAGTATGAAATGAAGCTTGTGGTTTTAACAACACGTACACTGCATCATACTTACTTTGTTCAGGAATTGGCAAAGATGTTTTCAGTAAATGCGGTTTTTGTTGAATGCAAAACAAACAAGCCGTCTTTTGAAACACATCATCCCTTTGAAGACCAGAGAGAACTTTATGAAAGGGAAGTTTTTTTTGGAAATAAAGCCGTGCGACTGGAAGACTTTAGTCAGGTTATTGAGGTTGAAACTGTTAACGGCGCTGATTCGGTGGCGAAGCTGAGACAACTGGAGCCGGATGTAATAATAGTTTTTGGTACGGGCAGGCTCAGGGCCGATGTGATAAATGCGTGTCCGGATGGAATCGCAAATCTTCATGGGGGAAATCCGGCTGAATACAGAGGTCTTGATTCACATTTGTGGGCGATTTATCACAGAGATTATGAAAATTTAATTGTAACGCTGCATCGGGTAAACGAGCAACTGGATGACGGAGAAATCATTCTGGATTCACCGATACACATACAACGGGGTATGAAATTGCATCAGTTGCGTCGGTTCAACACCGAGATATGTGTTCAATTGGCGGTGCTGGGGCTTGATATGTTCAAACAGCAAGGCAGATTCATTTCGAGGTTACAGTTGAAGAGGGGACGTTACTATTCGTTTATGCCTGCTGTTTTGAAGGATTTTTGCAAAGAGCGATTTGAGAGATACACGGAGACGATTGCTTGAACCTTAGCGAGCGGCTCAGCGAAGACAAGCTGGCGATATTTCTTTTTCATGGCGTGGTTGATGGGTCAAATTACGCAGTGAGAAACTACACAAATAAACACATTGACCGGGAACTGTTTCGTCAAATGATTTGTGATTTGAAAGAAAAAGGCAGGGCGGTTTCGATGGATGAGGTGGTCGAGTATTGGCAAGCGGGTGAGAGGCCGCCGGGGCGTTCTTTTGCGATTACCTTTGATGATGGATTTGAGAATAATTATTCGGTGGCTGCACCTATATTGAAGGACCTTGAAGTACCTGCCACATTCTACGTAACTACGGATTTTATCGAGAACAACTCGATGTCATGGATTGATCGTATTGAGTGTTGTCTGGAGCAAACCGACAAAGGCCGCCTGACCTTTATCTGGGACCCAGGTGAATACGAATTTAGAACCAGGCAGGACAAGATACGAATATTGGACCGTATAAGACAGAGGGTCAAGTCGGATAGGTCCATGGACCCGGATATCGTGGCTGGTGATGTTTTCGCTCGGTGCGGGATGGATGAGATCAAGAGCAGTAATGATCCGCTCGACTTGAAAATGAGTTGGCAAGAGGTGCGGGAGCTTTCGGAACACGAAAATTTCACGGTAGGAGGTCATAGTCACACACATAAAATCCTGTCTTATCTCGATGCGGACAGACTTGATTTTGAAGTGAGAACAAGTATCAAACTGTTGAAGGACAAGGCCGGGGTTGAACCGAGACATTATTCGTATCCTGAGGGACTGGAACATTGTTTTTCGGATGATGTGGCGGCTTTTCTTAAGGAGTTTGGTGTTAAATGCTGCCCGACCGCTGTTGATGGTGTAAATGATGTTAAAGATTCCCTCTTTAAGCTCAAAAGGATTACGGTTGTGTAGGTTAATGAGGTGTTCACATAGCTGTCTTGGCGCTTATATTCGGCAACTGGGTATATCACATATTCAGTATATTTGTAAAGGCTGTTCTTCTGATAAGGGGAGTGCGCATCGGGAGAAAGTTTTACGTTCAAGGTGTACCGGAACTAATTGCCAACGGTAAAACGGGGAATATCGTTATCGGTGATAATGTCAGGATAATGGGCCGGGTTCAACTGAAAGTTAGAGAAAACGGGAAGATTATCATAGGCGATGGTTGCAAGCTTGACAGAAACACGCGTTTTGTGGCCGCTAATGAGGCGACCTTGAGAATAAAGCGACAGACAAATATCGGAGCCAACAGCATTTTTAATTGCGGTGCTGATGTGACAATCGGAGAGAAATGTCTGATAGCCGGTTTTGTTTATGTTCAAAGTTCCAATCACGGGATTCAAAAGGGGGCCTTCATAAAAGAACAGAAACATACGTATGGAAAGATAGTAATTGGTGATGATGTCTGGCTTGGGGGGTATTGTTTTGTCAACAAGGGTGTTACAATCGGCAATGGTGCCGTGGCGGGGGCGGGAAGTATTGTTACAAAAGATGTTCCCGAATATGCAGTTGTCGTCGGCAATCCTGCAAGTGTCTTGAGATACCGGCAGTAGTATTTATCGGATATTATTTTTGATGTGAGAACTCTAATTTTTGACGGGAATGCCCGGCACCGCCTCGACATACTTTTCCTGGGCGGAAAGCCGATGTTACCGAATTCCAAACCCGGCTATAGTCGTCCGAAATCGGCCATTAACCTGGACTGGCACACATATCGCTCAATTGGCAGCGCGGAAATATGGTGTGCCCGTAATCCCTTATGATATCTTAATGCGAAATTGAAAAATGGACTTGAAAAGGCCCGAACGTTGATGAATCGGTTGCTTTTTATTAAAAACCAACAGCAGCTTCAGTTTATCCAGAGGGAAATGACGCATGCCCTGACGCACCGGTTTCTGTTCCTTACCGTTGACCCTGAGGTATGGTACGAATTGGCCGCTGACAACAAAGCGGTTCTGTGGGCGGGTGATTTTGTTGGTGGTGATGACTGGGCCGAGATTGAATCACAGGCCTTGTCCCTGCGGGACGGCTGGTACAGGCCTTTTGAGAAATCCTTGGTTTATGAAGGCATTAACCTTGCGGAGCTTATCAGGCTGGAGCATACCCACTTTTTCCGACAGGCCGTGCGGGCACAAATGATAATCAGCCGGATTTTTGATAATTATGCTGTCAGCGACGTCATCGTCCTGGGCAGGTGCGAGGTGCCGTGTCGGGACCGCAACCGGGTAAATAACAGAAACGGCGTTTTTGAAGCCGTGTTACTTGCCGAAGCAGGCAAACGCCAAATAAACGCACACTTCATACCTTACAAAGAGCCTTCACAAGAGGCATCCGCTTCGGCTTCTTCAAATGAAACAGATGTCGAACGCGTTTTCGCATTCGATTGCTGGCGGGACCGTGGATCCTTAAAGCTTATTGCGGTCGGAGCCGGGCTTCACCTGACGGTCATGGAGCCGTATGTTCGCGCCTGGAGCGAGATGCCCGGTTGTGAAGGCCTGCTCTTGAATTTACGAATGACAATAGAGCAAAGGAACGGACGGACGGGATTCCGTGTTCCCGAAAATACACCTTTTGCAAGCCTTGCGGACGTTTCAACGTATAGTCAAAGCTCCGACTATCAGCAGACGCAAAGCAGGGTTATAGATGCGCGGAACCGGTGGAAAAATTTGCGCCAAAAAATGGATGACAACAGCATATTGAAGAATCCTCACCTCAATTTTCACTGGACCTGCATTTGGGATACCCTCTCGCAACTGCCTCTGACCATTCAAAAAGCATCTGAAGCGCTTCGGATTATGACTCCTGATGTCGTCTTGACCGATGAAATGGCCGCCTCAAGTATCCGCGTGTTTACTGAAGTGGCAAAGAAAAAGGGAATTCTTACAGTTGAATGCCCGCACGGATATGTGAGTGACATCGAACAGTTCAGGCAGCACGGCGATTTATATTTGGCCTGGGGACGAGAGACCGTAAAGCAGCTCAGTCAGCACTTCAAAATGCAAAATCAAAATATTGTCGTAACAGGCTCGCCGGTTAACGAAAGGGTAATAAAATCGAAAACATATATTAACCCGCGCAGGTTATACGGGCAAATGGGTCTGTCGCCGGAGAAAAAGACCGTATGCGTGGTAACCCGAAGCATATTTGCCGGCGCCTGGCCGGTAAATATAAAGGATTTTTTCACACGTTGTGATGAAATCGCCGCTTTGGCGCTCAATCAGGATATTCAGATTATTATAAAAGCAAGCCCGCGGGTTGACCACGTCGAGCTTTATAAACGGATTTTTGGTGAATATAAAAATATTTATATTTGCACCGAGTACTCACTCGATGAGTTGTGGTCTGTTATCGATGTCGGCATAATGTTCTACTACACGGGGACGGCTTCGCTATTGTTTCTGCACAGGGATATACCGACAATTTTCGTCCATAATAAAAGTAACGTCAACTTTACCGATTCGGCATGGCGAGTATTCGAGGATAACGAGCCGCTGTCGAAATTGTGCAACAGGTTTTTATATGACGCCGAGGCAAGACACCGAAGGCTTGCGATGCAGAAATCCTTTGCTCAACAGCACTTGTATATTGACGATAAAGACGTTGCGCCACGTGCGGCCCTGGTTATAAAAGACGCGATTAAGGGCAGTCGCAAGCCGATGAAGCGAAGCCGGCAGCGTCAGGACATATTGCCAAAGCCGCCCCAAACCAAAGCAGGTCAAATCGGCTGTCTTGCGATTTTCACTCGTCAACTTGGCGCAGTTACGGAAACGTTTATCAATCGCCAGATTGACAACATCGCCCCAAACAGAACAGTCCTTGTAACCAGAAAAATATGTGAAGGTTTGCGTTTATCCGTCCCACATCTGGTTACACCACATGCGGGTGGTATAAGGGTATATCATTTGGAGGTAGAGGAACAAATCGTTCAGTTTTTGCAGCATTATGGAGTAACACATATACTTTGCGAGTATGGCTGCCATGGCCAAGGTATTGTTGAACTGAACCGCAGACGGCTGCATCTACCGATATTTGTTCATTTTCTCGGCTACGACGCCAGCAAATGGCTGCGTGATGCGGAAATGGTAAAATACTACAAATGGATGGGAAGGAATGTTACAGGCGTTATCGCGCTTTCGGAAAAAATGTCAAACCGCCTCGCCGGCGTCGGCATACCGCCACACAAGATTAAGGTTATTCAACACGGCGTCGAAATTCCGCACACAATCCAGGCCCGGCCGCAGAACCAGCCGACCCGATTTATCTCGGTAACTCGCCTCGTACCCAAGAAAGGGCCGTTGCTGTTGTTGGAGGCTTTCGGAAAAGTCAGCCGGCGAATAGAAGATTGTACTCTCGACATCATCGGCGACGGGAAATTGCGTCCGGACGTTGAAAGATTTATCGACTTGCACGGTTTGAAAAACCGGGTAAAGCTGCATGGCTATCAGCCTCATGAATTCGCGATGAAAAAAATCTGCAATGCATCAGTTTATGTACAGCATTCGATAACCGACCCCGAAACCGGTGATGCCGAAGGCTTGCCTCACATCATCCTCGAAGCTTCAGCCGCGGGACTGCCTGTTGTATCTACGCTGCATGAAGGTATCCCGGATGAGGTACGGCACGGTGTAACGGGTTTTCTCGTAAAAGAGGGCGATGTCGATGCGATGGCCGAATATATGGTAGCGCTGGCACAAAATCCACAAATGAGGCGGACGATGGGTATAGCTGCGTATAACAAAATCGCCGCCGAATTTAATATGACTCTGTGGATGAAGCGACTCGGTCATTTTCTCACATCATCTCATCTGAGCGAAAATAATGACATCCCCACAAGCAATGATACCGCCACAAATAGCGAAAATAATGACATCCCCACAAATAATGTCACCGCCACAAATAATGACGTCCCTGCGAATAATGTCATTCCTGCGAATAATGTCATTCCTGCGAAAGCAGGAATCTACAGTCCCGAAAGCAACTGCCCACCCAACCGGGTCCCCAAGGCCGACCCGAAGGTCTCAATTATTATGTCCTGTTATAACTGCGAACAATTCCTGACTGAATCTCTCGACAGCATTCTGGCCCAGACTATGTCTCAGTGGGAATTGTTTGTGTTGGATGATGCCAGTACGGACGGCACAAGGAGTATAATCGCCGAATTCTCGGCCAGAGATGACAGAATCAAACCATTCTATTTTGATAGCAACAAAGGGCCTTACGTAAGGCGGAATTTTGCAATCGCCCGCGCAAACTCCGAGTTCATAATGATACATGACTCCGACGACATTATGGTTCCCGACAAGGTTCAGCGACTATACAGCGAGATAATCGGTGACAGTAGCTTGGGGGTTGTAGGCGCATTTTGGAGGGATTTCATAGACAATTTCAAAGGTTTGGAATATACGGAAAAACATGAATTTCCAACAGAACACGATGATATCGTCATGGGGATGATAACCGGCCGGTCTCATGCAATTAGCCATGCTTCAGGGATTATAAGAAAGGAACTTTTCAATTTGTTGGGTTTGTACGATGAAAACCGTTGTGCCTGCGATTCATTCTGGCTCGCTAAGGTTGCTGAGTATGCTTATTTAACCGGCGTCCTGAAGCTAAAGAATATCCCGGAGTTTCTGATGCTTCGAAGGATTCACTCCACATCACAAACGCGGAAGATACCTTACTGTGACCCGCGCAGTAGAAGAAGATTATATAAACAGTATTACCTGTATAAGCTGGAAGAGACGGTAAAAGGGCTTAAGGGAGCGCCGCTTGCTGATATTAAGGCTGCGTTGAAGAATTGCACTTGTTCCGGTTTTGTGGAGAGGCACAAAAAACGAATCGCCACGTTGGAAAGTCAACCTGTTGATGGCCGTATTCTTAAAGAGCTATTAAAATCTGCTTTTAAGTCGCTTTGTGAAGGCAGGTATATAACCTCCATTACAAATATGGATGGCATAGAAGCGATGTGCAACGATTTCGTAAAAGTGTTTAAGAACTGTGACCTCTTAAGGGCGATGTGCTATTTCGGACTCGATATGAAACCGGAAAGCCTCAGATATTTAAACAGTGAAATTAAAAACCACAACAACCCAGCCGCAAGACAATTTCTCGCGGATTATTTTGAAAAACAATCGACGACAAGTGTCCAGCAGTGGTATTCAGAAAATGCCAGGCACTACGACCTTCGAATAACCGTAAGCAGTCGCCTGGATCAGGATGATTTGGCTGACCGTTCGGGCCAGCTAAACAGACTAAGGCGGCAATTGGTGGAGAGAAACTGGCAGGACAGATTCTCGTCATACCAGGAGGTCTTTGATTATGTTAAGTACCGTTTACACGTGCTGGCACCGGCCATCTCGGTAATAGTTATTTCATGGCGATTGCATCCGGACACAATCAGAAATTTCGAATCGCTGATTCAACAGCGCAACGAAAATTTTGAACTTGTTTTCGTGGATAATGGAGCAAAGCCGGGCGTATTCGATTCCCTTAAACCTTTTATTGATACGTATGTAAGGCTCAGTCAAAATACAGGGGCTTACTGTGCCCGCAATATAGGTGCTGTTTTCGCCAAGGGTCGTATCCTCCTGTTCCTTGATGACGACGGTATTCCAGCACCTGATATCCTGCAAAGCTACCGCGAGGCCTTTGACGAATGCCAGGCCATTGCAGTCAGAGGCTCGATTTGGCCCAAAGACAAAAACGCACCACCGTACACCGAACATCTTTATTATGGCGACAGGCCTTTCCCGTACTTTTCCTGTCAGGAGGGTAACACCGCATACCTGGTTCCTTTCTTTTTTGTGGTCGGCGGCTGGGATGATGAGATTATTTTAGGGGGAGGTGGTCTTGACTTGTCTCGGCGCCTCCTTGATATCCGGCCCGACATGAGAAAGCAGATTTATTGGCCGGGGGCAGTGCTGTACCATGACAGAAACGACATAAGAGACGATTGGGAGCAGAAAAAGAAAATAAGAGAAGTTTCCATCGAGCGTTTGAAACGAAAACATCCCGACTACGGCATATTCCAGCAGTGCTATAAAAAATATTTCCAGCGTGAGGATTTGCTCATTCGTAAGAACAAGTGGGCGATTGCCGAGCCGGGCGCCAAAGAGGTTTTTGCGCATTCATATCAAAATAAAGAGCCTGTCATACTGGAGCAGCAGATGCGGCAAGACTCGACAAACACCGGCCGGGTTCTTTTTCTGAATGACCAAGCTAACGATCTGACGGCAAACGGAGACCTGCTTGAAGCTATGCGATGTCTTACCGAGGCTTTCAGGCTTGACCCTGCCGACTGCAACACCGTATCAAATATCTGTCGGCTCTATAAACAGATTGGCTGGACACAAGAAGCTGCATCGCTGATGAGACGGTACGCACAGAGTAATTCGGGCGAACCAGGCCGCTCAAAGCGGGTTGAGTTATTGAACCGCAAAAGTAATATTGACCGAAACGGCGACTTGAAATTCAGCTTCATAATGATTGTGCTTAACGGTATGCCCTTTATTGAATACAGCCTCAAATCAATTTACGATTTCGCACACGAGATTATAATTGCAGAAGGTGCCGTTGAGGATTGCATGTTCGCCGCAAAACCGGACGGCAGCTCAAAGGATGGGACCGTTGAATTCATAAAGTCTTTCCCCGACCCCGAAAACAAGATAAAACTTATTCAGTCAAAATGGCCCGAAAAGTGCGAGATGCAAAACGAGGCTGTGAAATATGTTACCGGAGACTATGTCTGGCTCATAGATTCAGATGAGGTTTATAAAAAGTGCGATCTTGAGAAAATTAATGAACTTCTCCGAAAAGATGCCTCAATCACACAGGTTAATTTCATACCCGATAATTTCTGGAAAGGTCTGGATTACATCTTTGTCACACCTTTGTTTTTCGACCAGCCGTATCACTATAGAAGGCTCTTTAAGTATGTACCCGGCGCCCGATTCGTAACCCACCGGCCGCCGACAATGGTCTGGCCTGGCTCTTCGCTTACCACAGAACAGATGAACCCTGTGGACGGAAGTCAAACCCGGCGGATGGGAATCATCCTGTACCATTACAGTTACGTAGTGCATGAGCAGGTGGCACAAAAGATGGAATATTACGGCAGGCGCGGGCCGTGGGAAGTCTCCGGGCTGAGCCGCTCGAAGTGGTACCAACAGTGCTACCTGAAATGGACACCCCAAAACAGAAAAGAAATTGAAGCAAGGTATCCGGTATGGATGGGCGACAAAAATTCCCGTACCGAGTCTTTCAGGGGCACCCATCCGAAGGTTATGAATGATTTCATCAAGAAGTTTGACGGCACAAAAAAACCGCAGGCTCAGGCCGATACGGATTATCAAAACAGCACCGCCGTTGAGAAAAAGAAAAACGCCCTCGTTTCATATATTACCGCACCCTTGAGAATGGGACCGAATTACTATCCGCACAAGTTCAGCAATCCCGGCATAGCCCGAAGTATCGTTAAGGTCCTCACACAAATGGGTTACATCGTGGACCTGATAGATTTTGACTGCAAAGACTTCAAAACCGATAAGGTTTATGACCTGTTCATAGGGCACGCCGGGATTAACTTTGAGTACCTCAGCAGGAATGTTGCCGCAGATGCGGTGAAGATTTATTTTTCGACGAGCCTGTATTGGAAACAGTTCAACCGACTTGAGGCGGCGAGATTTGAAAACCTCCGCAAAAGGCGTGGTGTGCGCCTGCCTTACGACCGGTGGATAAACGTCAGTGAAGAATTTGCCGTTCACGACGCCGATGGAATAATATGCCTTGGAAATCAGTTTGCCGCCCAAAGTTATTCCGATTTTCCTTTTTGTATCTGCATAAACAACGGCATCTATAAAGATGACTATTATGACCGGACCGCCAGGGACTTTGACTCTGCAAGGAGACATTTCCTTTACTTCGGTTCTGCAGGAAATGTTCACAAGGGTCTTGATTTGCTAATCGAGGCGTTTATGCAGCTCGATGCCCATTTGTGGTGTACCGGAAACGTTGAACCGGCTTTTTACAAAGTTTACGAAGAAGAATTGTCAAGGCACCCGAATATCCATTTTGTAAATCCGGATAAAATGGTCCCTCTAAGGTCGCCCTTGTTCTATGATTTAATGGACCGGTGCAGTTGTGTGATTTTGCCATCCTGTGCGGAAGGCTCATGTGGCGGCGTGATTGAGTGCATGAATCAGGGCCTGATACCCATTGTCAGCCGTGGTGCTACAATAGACGTGGACGGCTTCGGCATAATGCTTCAAAGCGATTCGGTAAAGGATATTGTCGGGGTTGTGCGTGAGGTTACGGCCAAGCCGGCACAATGGCATCGGGAGCACTCGATAATGACAAGGCGGGCGGTATTGAGAGATTTTTCACAGGAAGCCTTCTGCAAAAATTTCCGAAGAGCACTTGAAAGAATCATAACTCAGGTGGCTCAGATACGTGTCGAACACAAAAAGACGGCCTCTCAGGTAAGCGACGATTCCAGAGCCTATCTTAAAAAATACGCAAATAATTTAGGTGCACTGTTGCGGGGAGCCGAACATCTAAAGGCGAATAATTGTGATGATGCGGCTGCGCCGCTCTGGCAGCGTGCTGTTGCGGTCGAATCTTCCTGTGTAACGGCTATATGCGAACTGGCTGTTTATTATCTTAATAATGGGAAAATCAAAGAGGCTGAGCATCTGGCACAGCGGGCGCTGAAGCTGTCTCCTTGCGACCGGCAAGCCCTAAAGCTTTCGCAGAACATCAAGCAGGCAACCGACAGTAACAGCTTAGCCGACTCAAAAAAGCCGGCTTTCTATGCCGGGCAGGTTACTGTCGGTCAGCCTTTTGAAACAGGTAACATCAAAAGCGTCCTTTGGCTTCGGACGGATTCTATCGGTGATGCCGTTCTTTCTTCATCAATGCTGCCGTATCTGCCGAAATTATTCCCCGGCGCAAGGATAACCGTACTCTGTCAGGCCCACATCGCCCCCCTTTACAGGGCATGCCCGTTTGTTGAGGAGATAATTACTGTGCCCATTGAACATAAACGGCAAAGCCAAACTCAGTATCAGACCCTGATTAAAGAAGTTCAAAAGGTTCAACCCGATATTTTGCTTAACAGCACCTTTGCTACTCACGGTCTGGCCGATGTAAGAGGACTGGAGTTTATCCCGAAAAGAGTGGCACTTAGGAATGTAAGATGGGCTTCATACACCGATATCATACAAACGGATAACCGATACAAGCCCGAACTGCAGCGGCATTGTGATTTTCTGCGGGGCCTTGGGGCCGATGTCTCATCCTTGAAACCAAAGATATGGACAACAGACGCCGATGAACAATTTGCCCGTGATACCTTCGAAAAGTATGGATTAATACCGGAGCGGACGATAGCTCTTTTTGCAGGGACCCGCACGGAACACAGATTTTATGAAAATTACGGAAAGGCGCTGGAGCCTGTTTGCCGGAAGAACGGTTATTCGGTTATCGCATTGGGTTCGGAAAATGATTATCATTCAAACAAGCACAATCTCGATGAGGCCGGTGTGTATGCCGTCAATCTGTCCGGAGGGGCTACTCTTCGGCAGTCGGCGGCGATCTTGAAACAGTGCCGTTTGGCTGTGGGTGCTGAAACGGCGCTTGCTCACATCGCATGCGCGGTCGAAACCCCGAATGTGATATTGTTGGGGGGCGGCCATTTCGGAAGGTTTATGCCGTACTCGCAACTGACTTCCGTCGTCTGTCTTGCGCTTCAGTGTTTCGGATGCGACTGGAAATGCAGATATAACCGCTATCACTGCGTGCGGGATGTTCTGCCGGAAGTAATTTCTCAGGCGATATCTCATACAATCGCCGCCACCTCGAAAAAGCCTCGCGTATTTATCCAGGGGGTGTCTCTGTGGAATCCGAAGATGGGCGAACCGGCGTGGAAGATGTTTGGTCGGTTGCTTGATGTCAACAGTGTTGAAGTTATGCTGCTGGAGCCATGCAAACAGGATGTTCGTGCCTGTTGCGGCGTGAGAGCCTGAAAATGTGTGGAAGCAGTCGGCCCGGAGTAAGGTTATGGCAAAAATGAAATATGAGAATTGTTCGAAGCACGATTTTGACGTCAGCATTATTCTGGCAACCAAGGACAGGGCGCAGTTGCTCGACCGGATGCTGGCCAGCCTGAAAAACGCTGTACAGGGAATAACCTGTGAACTGATTGTTATCGAAGGCGCTTCAAAAGACAATACAATCGAGGTGTTACACAAGCACGGGGTAAAAAACATCTACAGCGAGCAGCAGTACCTCGGACCCGGGAAACATACCTGGTCAAAGCTTTATAATTTCGGCTTTGCAAAAGCACGCGGCAAATGGGCTATGTACGGCAGCGATGACATCATATACGGCAAAGAGTGCATCAGCCGGGCCGTCAATACACTGAATTTATATAATGATGACGTCGCAGGTGGAGTCTTCTTCTTCAGGAATATTTATGCAAGGCAGGGCTGGGATATATATGGGATTGACTTCACCTTCGGACCGAAGCTTTTAATGAACTACGGCCTGGTAAGACTGGACCACTTCAAACAGGTCGGCGGATTCAATGAGCAGTATCGTTTTTACTGTGGTGACGGCGATATGTGCCTGAAGTTGTACAAGGCCGGCAAACAGCTTATTCCTCTGCCGGGTTGTTTTGTCGTGCATGATAATGTGCTCGATGTCGCCAAGCAGGAAAATGCACAAATCAGTGAATACGACATACAGCTTTATATAAAAAACTGGAAGCCTTTTGTGTCCGTACAGCGGCCGCAACCACAGAGACTCCTCTGGCACAGCTATTACGACCAGGCGTTTAATATGTCCGCCTCGCTGCCGAAAATAAATTCGGCAATCGAGCATTTCTGGTACGGACTTGCTTGCTTACAGCATGGTATGTTCGAACAGGCAAAGTTAAAGTTTCTCGAAGCGATTCACGCCAAATGCGACCACTGGATTGTGTTGTGGTATCTGGCTAAAGCCGCATACGAGGCCGGCGACAAAAAACTTGCCGGCAAATCCGCCCGTCAAACCCTCAGGATTAACCCGGATTTCCTGCAGGCGAAGGATTTGCTGACCCGCCTCGGCTCGGAAACCGGGCGGATTGCGGAACCTGCGCGAACTTCTATCAAAAACGACACCGACGCCCCAATCGTCTTTGATGACCTGCTGAAAAAGATAAAGGTTCATAATGACAGCCCCGTTTTTGATGATATTGGTTTCGACAACAGTGATTGCCGAACAAATGGTGAGTTTGCATTGATTCCAAAGCTGATAAAGCCGGGCGACGTCGTATTCGATATCGGTGCAAATACGGGACAGTGGAGCAGCCGGGTACTTGCAGATGTCGGAAACGTTCTTTTGTATGCCTTCGAGCCTGTCGCTGATACCTTCAACCGCTTAAACAACAATCTCGACTCTTCGAATGCGCAGCCCCAGAATATCGCAATATCTGTTGATAATGGCTCTAAAACTTTTTATTACTACGACCAGAACACAAAATCGGCACGAATGAGTTCCTTTTACCGGCGCAATCCCGATGTTGAAGATCAATTTGATATGGAACCTGTACCGATTTCGGTTCAGGCAAGAACACTTGATTCGTTTTGTGAAGAAAACTCCGTCCCGCGTGTGGATTTTGTGAAAATTGATACCGAAGGTGCGGAATTGGATGTTCTGCAGGGGGCCGCCAATCTGCTTCGCCGGCAAAAAATTAAAATAATTCAATTCGAGTATGGAGGCACGTATCCCGATGCAGGCATAACATTGAAGCAGGTCTGTCGGCTGCTGTCTTCGTACGGATATGTAATCTTGAGAATACTTCCGAACAGCCTTGTTCATATAGCCAAGTGGCGCAAATCATTGGAGAACAACCGGTTTTCAGGCTATCTCGCCGTGTCCGCCCAAGTCGCCGGAAATTATAACGTAATGAAAAATCTCACCGACACAAAAACCCTCCCGGACCGGAATCATCAAAGCCGGCCTTTTGACAGAAAGCCGTTTGAGCTTGTGCCCCAAACCGATGTGCTTTCACAACTCGAATCCGCACATTTGTGGTGTCCCGGCCAGGGTCTCCGGCTTCACCTCGGATGCGGAAAATGGCATTTCGATAACTATATAAATATTGATTATCCGCCAAAAAAGCACAATGTGGTAACAAACCTCGGAGCGGACATCTACGCTGATATTAAAAAGCTGAGTTTTCCGCCCTGCAGTGTTGATGAAATCAGACTGCATCATCTCTTCGAGCACTTCGACCGCACAACCGCGCTCGGGCTGCTCATCAAATGGCACGAATGGCTCAAGACAGGTGGTACACTGCGCATTGAAACCCCCGACCTTATCGGCAGCGCAAAAACTCTTCTTTCCGACGCTCCGCTCAAAACCAAAATGGGTGTCGTTCGCCATCTTGCCGGAGACCAGGCCGATAGCTGGGCTTACCATACCGACCACTGGTTCGCACAAAGATTTGAACACACCTTTAAACAATTAGGATTCGGCACCATTCGAACACAAACAAGCACCTGGCCCCATGAACCTTGTCTTTCCAATGTGCAGGTTCACGCAACCAAGAAAGTGCAACTGAACCGCAAGCGTTTGTTGGAAGTATGTGATAAGTTACTGCTCGATTCACTTGTTAGCGATGCGCCCAACGAGCTGGCCAAACACAAAATCTGGATGCGCCGGCTGCGAACGTTCCTCGACGAAACCGCCGTTTCCCCGGAAGAATCCGCTTATAAGACCTTCGAAGATACAAATGAAAAAAAGCATACTTCCGACCAAAAGGAGCAGAAAACAAAAACGGTGGGTCTCATATTCAGCAAAGACCGCCCGATGCAGCTTGCAGCAGCAATAGAATCATTCTTGCTTCACTGTCGGGATAGAGATAATATAAACTTAAACGTGCTTTACAAAGCATCGAACGATTTTTACCGCGCGCAATATGACACACTCAAAAACGACTGGCCGAAGCTCACGTTTATTGAAGAAACCGATTTCAAAAACCAGACGCTCAACATCATAAGCCAATATGAATATGTGCTCTTTCTTGTGGATGACAATCTGTTTGTAAAGGATTTCAATATCGCCAGCATAGCCGACCTCTTGAAGCAAAATCGTAACGCACTCGGCTTTTCGCTCAGAATCGGAAAGAACACGACCTACAGCTATGCACGAGATGTTCAGGTTGCATTACCTCCGTTTTGGTATGTAGATAAGTCGGTGCTCAAGTACGACTGGACCGGCGCTCAAATTCACTTTGCTTATCCGCTTGAGCTTTCAAGCTCCGTTTACAGAACGAGCGACCTGCTGGAGATGCTGAAAAAACTGGATTTTGACAATCCGAATATTCTTGAAGGCCTGATGGATGCAAACAAGCGAATATACGCCGGGGCAAGGCCCGCACTGCTTTGTTATGAGCAGTCGGCCGCGTTCTGCAATCCCGTTAACATTGTTCAGAACGTCTCGGAGAATCGGGCCGGAACGAAAACCGAATATTCCGCCCAAAGCCTGGCAAAAATGTTTCAGACAGGACTCAGGATCGACGTAAGGCGATATACCGGTTTTGTGCCGAACTCGCCGCATCAGGAGGTAAAACTCGAATTTGTCGAATCCCGCACCAAAAACCCGCCGGTCGAACCCCTCGTTTCCGTGGAGATGATAGCATACAACGCGCAAAAGTATATCGCTCAGGCAGTCGATTCGGTCCTGGCACAGACGTATAAAAATTTTGAACTGATAATTGTTGATGACGGAAGCGAAGACAAAACAAAGGAGATAGTCGATTCATATTCGGACTCAAGAATTCGATACATTCGTAAAGAGCATAAAAATCGATGGTCCGGAACAAACGTCGCTATTGCAAACGCTGCGGGTAAATACATCATCAGCGTTGACTCCGATGACTTCATAGCTTGCGACTACATCGAAAAAATGGTCGCCGTTGCTCAGAGAAACCCCGACATCGATTATTTCTACCCCGCCTGTCTTACACTTGTTGACCGGGAGGGTCAATCTCCGGGGCAAAGATGGGACTATCTCGACTTCGCCGACAACAAGACTCTCCCGAATTTCCTCTTTGAACACGCCTACTCACCCATCCCTCACCCGGGTGGTTTGAAGAGAAAGTCAATGTATGACAGAACAGGGGGCTATGAGGAACTCGAAAACGCCGCCGATTTCGTCTTCCTGTGCAGAAATTCCCTCCGAATAAATTTCAAAAGAGTCAGCGACAGCCCCACATACTTCTACAGGCTCTTGTCGTCGGGTCTGTCCCATAAATTCAAAGCCAGAAATAAAATCACTGCTGACATCTTAAATGAAATGGTCTCGATATATCCTGCCGAAGTGCTTTGTCCGGATATAGCGCGAATTGCCGAGCCGGCCGTAAGAAGGCGCGGGTACTATAAATATCTGATGGATACTTTCTACAAACACGTCCACGGCCACATGGTCCGGTTCGGAGATTATTTCCGGCGATATGGAGACTACTACAAGGATAAGTTGCTCGGTTGTGCCGGCGACGTGAACACCGCGGCAAACGCCGCCGCTGTATCGAAATGCAGGGATATTCGTAACCTGTTCGAACACGGCGTTGACCTGCTCAAGACGGACGAACCCGGCCGGGCTCTGGATTGTTTCGATGAAGTTTATCGCTCCGGAGGTATAGTTCCGGATCTGCAGTACGCACGGGCTATAGCGCTTGCACGGCTCGGACGCATGGTTGAGGCCGAAAAAGCCTGCCGGAACCAGTTAAAACTCAAAAATAATCACAAACCGGCGATAGAGTTGTTACAAAAGATTTCCGGAGGTGTAAAAGTCGTAAATTAGTGAAAAAATAACTCAAAGACCTGATATACCGGGTCCATTTTGTCGATAATGTGAATAAGAACTAATCGTGTGTAATATTGTAAGCAGGAGTTTAATATGGCGGAGATAACATTTCCAGGTCTCGCCACCGGAATCGATACCAGCGAGATAGTAAGGCAGTTGGTGGAAGTTGAAAGCCGTACCATCCAGGCCCGGGAAGAAGAAAGGGCCGACCAGCAAATTAAACGTGACACCCTCACGGATTTGCAGAGCAACCTTAACACCTTCAGAACCACCGTCAGGGCACTGGCCGACAGCGGACTCTTAAGGGCTTTTGATACCTCCACCAGTGACTCCGATATTATGACCGCATCAGCCAACTCTAATGCTTCGGAAGGAAACCACGCACTCCAGATCAAACAGTTGTCCTCTTCGGACCGGTGGGTGCACGACGGCCTTAAGTATGCCACTTCCTATGTCGGTGAGGGTAAATTTGTTATTTCGTACAACAATGAGGAATTGGTAATACAGACCACCGCAGAGACCACCCTCGAGGATTTGGTCGGCCTTATCAACAATGACGCCGATAACCCCGGCATAAACGCTTCGATACTCGTCTATGATGACGGCAGCGATGGCGTATATCACCTTGTGCTCAGCGGCCAGGACAGCGGCTCCGATTATCAGATTACAATCAACAGCAGCAATACCGAGGTATGGCTGACAAGCGGCACCGCCCTGCAGTATAGCGAAGAAAACGCCGAGCTTACCACCAAACTACAGGACCTTGACAATACCACCGGAACCATTGAAACCGGAGACTATATCACAATCCAGGGGACGGACCATTACGGACAAACAGTTGATACAAATATCAGCATTAACCAGTACACTACAATTCAGGACCTGCTTGATGAGATTGAAGATGCCTATAACGGTACGGTTAAAGCAACCTTATACAACGGCCAGATAAAACTCACCGCGATAGCTGACGGCGCAAGTAGCCTGACCGTTACTTCCTTTGCATATACAGATGCAAGTGCAGAGGGAACGACCATGGACCTGCCCACTTTCAGCCTCGATGGGGATGAGGGCGGAACGATAACATCGGGCGATTTAATCAGCGGATTTGCAGCCGCCGACTTTACAGAAACACAGTCCGCACAGGATTCCAAGGTCAAGGTGGACGGATACCCTCCGGATTCGCAAACCGCCGAGCAGCAGGACCTTACTACAACAGGGGGATCGGCCTCCGCCGGGACATATACATTAACATACCAGGGTCATACCACCGCCGATATTGCTTACGGCGCTGATGCAAGTACCGTCCAGGCTGCCCTGGAAGCATTGGATAACGTCAGCTCCGGTGACATTACCGTTAGCGGGACCGATTTGAATAACGGCCTGACATTCACATTCCGCGACACCGCAGGAGACGTCGGCTTAATTACGATTGACGCCAGCGGACTGACAACCACCGGTACTCACGCCATTACCGAAACTACCGGAGGTCATGACGGCTGGATAAGCAGAAACGGAAACACTATAGATGATGTTGTATCCGGCGTTACAATTAACCTGCATGATACCACCTACAACACGGTAACAGAGACCTATGATGATGTTGAGCTAACACTCACAAGGGATACCGAAACCCTCAAAGAAAAAATGAATGAGATGATAAACGCTTACAACGAGATAATTAAATTCCTCCAGGAAAACGCCGACTACGACGCCGAAACCAAGACCGCACCGATATTGTACGGCGATTATTCAATTACCACCATCAGAAATCAGATAAAGAATCCGTTTATCTTAGCTGCCGGCGGCTTTACCTCCGCCGACAGTTTCACTATGCCCAAAGATATCGGCCTTACAATTAATTCCGACGGCCTGCTCGAATTGGACAATACCGAGTTCGACGAGGCTATCAGTGAGGATTATCTCGGCGTGCTTAACTTGATTGGGGCTATGAAGACCGGAAGCTCCGCAGGTGAATATGCCTCCTCCATAAAGTTTTATGCCGCCGGCACCCAGACCCAGGCGGGAGCCTACGACGTCAGGGTTTACGGCACAACCGGTGGTCCGATTTCACAGGTACAGATTAAGACAACTGATGAAGATTGGAGCGAGGCCAGAACAGTCGATGCGGAAAATATCGATGGTAATGTGGTAACCGGTAACTGGGACACAGACGATAACGGCAATCCCCTTTATCCCGAGCACAGCCTCACATTCACGGTCGATTTGGACCAGCTTATAGACGACAGCACCCCAATAGAAGCAACGGTGTACGTGAAGCAGGGCTTCGCCGGGGATGTCAAGGATGTGCTTGACGATGTACTCGCATACGACGGCCGAATACCGGTCTCAAAGAAAAGTATATCCGATTACATCGAGCGCCTTAACGAGCAGATAGAAACCGAACAAACACGCCTTGATGCGTATGAAGAAAGACTTGTCTTGAGGTTCGCTCGCCTGGAAAGAACCTTACAGTTGCTGAATCAGCAGATGTCCAGCCTTAACATGCTTGGATGATAAACATACATTCGCTCGATGATTCGAGTGCTCCGCAAACTCTGCTGTATTTCAAATACTTATCTTCGCGACTTATCCAACTCACATCCGGGTACCTTCAACGGAACATGCTGCCGGCATAATTGCCACCAACTTGCACCCAAGCTCTGTCGCCGGCCTTGTGAGGTTGTTGTTTCCGCCGCCTCTTTCAAACACGATAGCTCCCGCCGCGATGTATGATAATGTCGCGCCCCCGTTGGCAGAGTTCATATTCGGAGCGTAAATAATCACCCTGTCGTAATCCTTCGAGATGGCCTGTATCTTTTCTTTAGCCGCGCCAATATCAACGCCGGCCAAATCACTCCCGTTACGAATCGAAAGATTTTTGATACAGGTTTCAGCCGTTCTGTCCTTAATCTCGTCGGAGCCAAGCTCAAAAACCTTCGCAACGGCACCTCTTTTGGTGTCGGCGTCTATCAGAAGGCATCGCCGCTCCCGCTCTGAGAGTTTAATCGCAACGTTCACCGCTACGGTTACAGGAAGCTCTTCTATGCTCGCCGCCCCGAAAAGAACCGTCTTTTGCTCGCTCGGCAGTCCCTCTATTCGTCCGGTTAAATCGCTGTAGTAATCCTCGATGCTTTCGTACTTATCTTTGCAGCCTGTGCTTTGAATGCCTGCCTCGCCGGCCCGGCCGACAGGCTCGAATCTGGTAATATTTTCATCACTTGACTTATTCTTCGCTACCAATACCTCCCGAGCACCGACTTGAGCAAACTCCGGGTTCAATAGTTCCACTTTCTCCTTTCGGCCCGATTCCTGTGAAACTATCTTGACGGTTCGGCTGTGCTGCTCATTTGAATTACCCTCCCCGAGGCTCAGCGTACTTTTGCCCGACAGATGTGCCGCAGCAGCAGTCGTTAAAACCGCCGGCAGCAGCGAAAGTATCGCAACTGCCGCCGAAAGGCTTACGTATGGTTGTGTCAGTATCCCGTTACCGCTGCTGATCCGGTCGATTGCCGTTATTGCGGTTTGGCCGGCACCGGTCAAAATCACTACCAGCACACTTATCGCCGCATCGCAAAGCAAAAGCTTTGTTACCCCGGCCATATTAATATAAAACTGAGTTTCACCCGCTATCCTGGATTTAAGCATTGATGCCCTGCCCTTGTCTATCAGGCCGGCGTTCAGTTCCGTCTCGATGCTTATCTGCTTCAACGGCATAGTGTCAAACGCAAAACGCAATGATGATTTTATTATCCGTTTTGTCGAACCATAAATAAACAGCCCTCCGACAATCGATGCTGCTGTAGTGATTACCATAATTAAAATGCTCTTGCCCGAACCAATCGCGCCGCCGATACCCTCGATAATATAGCCTCCTGTGCCCCCTAAAAAAATCAGCCTTGCAGATGCCGCCGTCAAAGCAATTCGAAGCCAGGAACCTGCAACCAAAAGCAGTGGAAAGCTTGACAATTCACCTGTTTCCTTGGCTGAAAAACCAATCAGAACTATCGCTCCTCCAAGGCACACGCTCAAAACCCAGAAAATATCGACAAACTGAGGACCAACAGGAGCCAAAAGACCCCCCAACAACGACAACGCCGCCGTTGTGAATATGAAATCGTTGCGCGAAATCACCACTTGTGTCGAATGCTTTTCCGTAATTAACCCCGCATCGAACATCGTTTTCAAACATGAGCCGCTTATAGTATATTCCATTTGTCGAATACCTTCAAAGCATTATCCACGGCGGTTATGACGCAGCCGGTAGATAAGGGCAAGAATCTCCGCTACCGCCACAAACAGCGAATCCGGAATGATTTGGCCGATATCCACGGTTGTGTACAGCTTGCGGGCAAGCGCCGGCCTGCGGATAATCGGTACACCGTATGCACGCGCTACTTCCTTGATTTTTTCACACACATATTCCCTGCCCTTGGCTATCACCTTCGGAGCAGGCATCGTATCGCCGTCGTATTGCAATGCCACCGCCACGTGGTCCGGGTTCACAAGAACCACATCAGCCTTCGGAACATCCTGAAGCATGCGACGCATCGTAAATTCAAACTGCTTCTGCCGAAGACGCCTCTTGACTTCCGGCGGAGTATCGGACGCCCGCCTTTCGTCTTTTACTTCCAGTTTCGTCATCTTCAGTTCGTCGATATACTTCCACTTCTGGTAGATAAGGTCGATTACAGCGATTACCAGAAGACCAATACATATCCTTTTAAGCACCCCGAGGATTAGAGTCGCTATCGAACCGAGTATTTGCGAGGACCCAATCCACTGAAATGTTGCAAGAGATTCAATCTTATCGTGCAGATAAAGATAAACTATCCCGCCGATAAAGATGATTTTTAGCACCGAAAGACCCAGTTTCACTGTTGATGAAAGAGACAGGAGTTTTTTCATGCCCCCCGATGGATTAATTACGTCAAATTTCAGACGAAGAGCACGCATCGAGAAGTTCCTGCCGCTGATTGCAACATTGGCCGTTACCCCGGCAGCCATCAACGCAATAAAAAAAGGCGCCATTATCATTAGCGCACCTTTGACCTTCTGGCCGCCGTACGCAAGAAAGGTCTGCGCATTGGCCATATGGGAATAATCACAACTCACACCCTCTTTTATCTCCAGCATCGCCCACTCGGCAACCTTCGGACCCATTGGTATTGTTATAAGTACCAGTACAATGAGCGTTACAGCCGAGAGCATCTCCTGGCTTGTGGGAACGCTTCCCCGTTCGCGGGCCTTGGATAACCGCTTGGCCGTCGGTTGTTCGGTTCTATCCGGTTCTGCCATCTCTTACCCTGATGCAAACTTGATGTTAATATGGGACAAAAGGCTTCTCATACGTCAATATTCGACACCGTAAAAACTCTTGTCTGTCTCACACAGGTATCAGTTTATCCATCCAGTGCGCGAATTCCTTGATAAAACCGTTTACGAACGGAAGGAATATCCCGACCATCAGCAGGCCGAGTCCCACCCGTATCGGAAGGCTCAGAAATAATATATTCGTCTCCGGTGCAACTCTCGCAAGAATCGCCAGAATAACCATCAACAGCAAAAAAGCCGCCAGTATAGGCGCTGACATCTTAAGGCCTAACAAAAGCATTGTTGCTCCCGCGACAATAACTCCTTCGCTCAGCTTCTCTATCCCCGGCAGCGTCCCGATAGGAAAGGCTTCGTAGCTCTTGGAAATCGTCAGCAAAAGAATGTGGTGCCCGTTGGCCGACAAAAAAAGCAATATAAAAACCATCTCCACAAGCATACCTATAGGCTGGCCGCTGTCGCCGCTTAACGGGTCCAGGATTTGAGCCATGGAAAGTCCCATTTGCCGCTCGATAATACGCGCACTGAGTTTGACCGTAGAGAAGAGGAATGTGGCCACAAAACCCAGGCAAAGACCGTAAACGGCTTCATTCGCCATCATTAAACCCACCGCCGTCGCACCTGTTTCTTCGATGCTGAAGGGGCAACTCACCAGGCTTGAAAAAAACACCGCCGAAAGAATTGCCAGAGAAAGTTTCACTTTCACAGGAATCGCCTGCCAGCTAAATACCGGTGAGCTTGCGAAGAACGCACCTACCCGCGTCAAAACCAGCACAAAACCTAACATTTTTCCCGCTAACAGTTCCATTCACATTCTGCCGAAAGGCCTGCCACCCGTTGCCTGGTAAACTCTCTTTTTAGGGCCGAAATCCCCGCTCCGGCTGCACGGAATATTTAGCCCCGCGTTTTACTCGGGGACCTGTACCGAAAACTGCATACCGGCAAACTTATAACACCTGCCTCAATAACCGTATGAACGTATCTGGTTGAAAATTTCATGTGTAAATTTGATGAGAACCTGTATCATCCAGTTGCCGAACATCAGACCCGTTACCGCAACCGCCAAAAGTTTCGGCACCATTGTCAGTGTCATATCCCGCAGCGATGTAACCGTCTGAAATAGGGATACAACAAGCCCCGTAACCATACAAACAACCAATATCGGGCCTGCAAGCAGCAGGGCGGTCTCAAGAGTATGACGACCCAGATACAATATGTAATCTACATCCATTTACTGTCTCCTCACCGGGCGGCAAACCGCCCGGTTTCTCGGCTTCATCTGAAACTAAGGCTCAGGCTGTGTGCAAGTATCCCCCAGCCGTCAACAAGGATAAAAAGGATAAGCTTAAAAGGCAAAGATATCATGACCGGCGGAAGCATCATCATACCGGCGCTGAGCAAAATGCTTGCCACAACCAAATCCAGAAGCAAAAAGGGTATAAAAAGAAGACAACCAATTTCAAAAGCTGTACGAAATTCGCTCACGATAAAAGAAGGAACCACGATATGAAACGGAATATTCATCGGTTTATCGGGCTGTTCTATCTTCGCCATCTTGATAAAAAGTGCAAGGTCCGTCCGACGGGTCTGATGAATCATAAATTCCTTCATTATTTCGCCCGTCACAGACGAAAGCTCCCCGAAGTCCATCTCATCGGCGATATAAGGCTGGATAGCCTCGTTGTTAATCCTGTAAAAAGTCGGTGCCATCGTATATAGCGTAAGGAACATCGCAAGACCTATCACCGCTATCGTCGGTGGTATGGACTGAGTGCTTATCGCTCGACGGGCAAAACCTAAAACAATCACAATCCGTGTAAAAGAAGTCGTCATCGCAAGAAGGCTCGGGATAATCGCAAGAAGTGCGAATATCACCACTAATTTCACCGGCGAGGCCCATTCGCCCGCCGACCCGTCCGACTCGTCCGCGGTCGCCTTGTTGATTATCTCCAATACGTCGGGAATGCCCGGCATCGTTGAAGCGGACCCCGCTGAACCTGTCCCAGGATGATTATCCTGACCGAAGCACGCTCCCGAAAAACCTAAAAAAAGGGAAAACACAATAATCGTTGGAAAAAATCTCACGCTCTTCTGTCCGTCAATCATCAAATGACTTCCTCGCCCAACCGGCTCGAAATCCCTTCGCTTACATCCGCCAGTATATTTATGTTTGTGTTCGTACTGCCTATCAGAATCCTGTGTACGCCGCCAACCTCGACTAAGTGAAGCGCCCTGTGCGCCCCCAGATGGATTGTTTCGATAATCCTGACCTCTTTACCTTTTGTTATCGCCAGCTTCGACCCGAACTTCTTGGAAAAATACCAGCCGCACACGCCCAGCAAAGCTACGAAACCGATTGCAACTGCAAACTGACGAATCAGTTCGCCCTGAACCCGGCTTGTATCTTTGTCGAGGTCCGGTTCGTCCATTGACCACGTTGGTATCCAATCCTCGGTCTTTGACTTGTCTGTACCCGGCGAATCCTCATCCGCCCGGCAAAAGGCCGAACCCAAAAACATTTGCCCAACCGCGCAAGCGCCAAGCAGCAACAATATTACCAAGGTACGTTTCTTATGCATCAAGACCCTGCAAAGTTATAAGAGACGGTTACTTACTTAAAGGTATAGCAAATCCCGTGCCGAAACCAAAGAATCCGCCCATATTAGGTGTAAACATTAGTTTTCCCCTCTCCGGCTACCTCAAGCATCGGCGCCGGTGTCGAAAATCTTGACATACTTTTAGATGCCCTGATGCCGGCACGATAAATTCTGTCTTGTTATTTACTCGACGTCAGAGCTACTATCATTATATCTGTCTGCTTACTGATAACCCCCCCAGGCCCGATCCAGTCTCCCCCCGGACCGGCACCCCAGCAATAAACTGTCCACCGCGACTGAGAGCTTAATCTGCCCTTTATATAACTCGCGACCGACTCCGCCCGCCGCGATGAAACCTGCCACTGCTGTTTTGCGCCCGGCTCCGAACCCGCCAGACCGACAACGTAAAGGGTTACCGAACTGGTTCCCAAACCTTCCTCCAACTGCCGGCAGTAAGTCGTCAAAAACTCCTTTGCAGGCTCATCCAAATCCCACCTGCCCCGCTTGAAATCAATATCCGTTACTGTAAAAGTCTTCGAAACTCCCACTATTTGAGACGGCATTATCTTCATTGTCTTTTCAAGATCCAGCAGCCTGCGACGCACTGTCTCCATCTCCGCGTCGATACTCCTGTTATCACGCTCATCGAGACCTTCGTCTATCTTGTACTTGGCCTTGGGATGCTGAAAATCAAGACCGCTGTGCTTGCTCAACAGATATCCTGATAGTCCGAAATCAGCAAGCGCCCGCTTAAATGCGCTTTGACCCGCGGTAAACAGCTCCTCGTTTTGCTCATCCGCCATCGCCAGCAGCAATACAAAAAACGTCAAAAGCAAGGTTACCATGTCTGAGAAAGTAACGATATAACCCGGCACCTGGGAACCGCTTTGTTCAGATGATGTTCTTTTCGAACTCATTCGTACACACTTCTGTCAAGCAGGGTTATATCCAGCATTCGCTCCTTTTGTTCGCTCCGCAGAGTCATCGCTGACGTCGTGATGCTGAACATCTCTTTTTTCAGACCCGCTTTTTTGGTCATGTATTCAAGAACCGCCCACGCTCTGTCAAGACCCGCCTGACCTGAACCTGACGGACCGTTTTCACTGATGACCACCCGGCTGGGAACCGAACGAAGAAAAACCGCGAACGAATCCAGCATCTCCCGCCCCGAACCTGAAATAGCCGTTCCCCTACCCCAGAAAAAACCGTCCGAGCGCACACTGAAAACCTTGAGGTTCCGAAAATCAAGCGGCTTTTTCTCATGCATAAAGTTGCTGCTTGACTCAGTCGCCTCTGTCCGGGTTTCCGTACCTTCGTCGGTTTTTTCCATGTTGCCAATCTGTTCATTCTCCCACATCGATTCCTGCTGAATCGCTTTGGCAGGCCAAATCGAAGGCAAAGCCCTCGCAAATGATGCGCTCAGGCCGGTAAGAACATTTTCACCAAATCCGCAAAAACTCAAAAGAAGAACAAAAAACGTCAACAAAAGCGTCATGCAATCGCTGAAAGTTACCATCCATTCCGGTGCACCGCCACCACTATCGTCTTCTTCTATTTCTGGTTGTGCACGGCCCATTTATACTGTTGCCTTTATATCTTCACGTCTGTTCGGCGATACGAACGCCTGCATCTTTTCCCGCACACCCGTCGGATTTTCTCCGCGTGAGATGGCACAGACCCCCTCGAGAGTCATTTCCATCGCCAAAATTTCAGCTTGTGAGTAGAGACCCAGCTTGCCCGCCAGAGGTATAAATACCAGGTTCGCAAGAAGGGCACCGTAAAAAGTCGTAATAAGCGCAACCGCCATACCTGCACCTAAGCTTTCCGGAGAAGTGAGGTTTCTCAGCATCTGAATCAGCCCTATCAGAGTCCCTATCATTCCGAAGGCCGGTGAAGATGCACCCATAAACTCCAATATCTTTTTTCCCTGCTTATGGCGCTCCTGACGGTATTGAATCTCAAGACCCATCATCTCGCGAATCCAGTCCTCTTCCTGACCGTCAACAAGCATCTGCAGACCCTTGCCTATGAATTTGTCTCCCACCTTTTGAATATGGCTCTCCAGCGCCAGAGACCCGTCTCGCCTGTTCACAGCCGCGTAGTTTACCAACTGCTGGATAAGCTCCGACGGCGACGGAACACGAGTCAAAACGGTCTTTTTGATTACTGAAAATATCCCGATAAACTGAGACAGAGAAAAGTGGATAAGAGTTGCACACAACATACCTCCAACCACTATTGCCATCGAAGGTATGTGGATAAATGCCGCACCGCCTCCGCCTTGAATGATCGAAAGGGAGATGACCAAAAAACCTAATATTATTCCTATTACGGTGGCTATATCCATAAGTTAAAGACTTTCACGCATACGCTTTAATTGTTTACACAATATTACCGCCACCTCCGGCTGGGTATTGCCTATCTCGCCGAGAAGTTTACCCGATGTCCGCTCGGACATATAATAAAGTATCTTGGCTGCGTCATTCAGTTGATTATTAGATACCATCCTCACCATTATCTTGCTTGCCTGGCTGACGTCCATTTTGTCGTATCGGCTCGCAATAATCTGGATGTTACTCTTCTCAACCGTTCCAATTTCCAACATGCTGTTCTGCAGGCTCGCCTCCTGCTCTTTCAGTGTCGCGATCGTTGTCGTTAACTGCAATCGAAGCTCGTCAAGACGAGCTATCTCTTCCTGCAAATCCGACCTGGCCGTACGCAGCCTCTCTTCCTGCAACTTTAGCTCTTTTTCCCGCCTCTTGTAGTCGGTCATCCTCGACCGAATGTCGTAGATAAGGTTCTGCAATTGCTTTTCTGTCATACCTCCCGAAATAACATCCGTAACCGATGAGCCTGATGCTCCTGTCGGGCCGGCCACTTTCGGCACGACCGGACCGGCCTGGCCCTTTGTTTCTTCGGCGACCGCGGCAACCGGAACCTCCGACTTAAATCGCTTAACGAGCAAAGTAACTGCAAATGTGCCTGCGAAGCTGAATATACCCGCACCAACTAATATGATTATCTGAATCTTCTTCACTGTTTCATCTCCTGTTCTTAAACGCCTTTATCCGCCGGCCGCGGCTTCTTCACGCCGGCTGTATAATCTTGCACGCAAAGCTCATTATTGTTCTGTCGTCCAGCTCTTTCTGTTCCTGGCTTTGTTCCTCCTTGAAAAAGCGAGCTTTCGATTCGGCTCGCAGCCGTTCAAGGCCTTTTCTGAATCGCCTTATCTTCATAATCTCCTGTAATTTTAAGTGGCGGAGTTTTTCAAGGCCCGACAATTTAAGTTCCAGATTTCTTATTTCCTCATCAATCACATGAGCGTATTTGAGAAAAAATTCCTGTTCACTCAGTCGCTCTTTCGCCTTTTTACCGCTCAATTCGCCGAGCATCTTTCGCAATGACGCCCTGCGCAACATGATTTGGCTTCGTACCGCCAATGCCTGCTCCGTAACAGAAACAAGCTCGCCGCGCTTCGCCTCTTCCTGTTTTATCTTTATGTCAAGAAGCCTTTGCAGACGCCATACGAATCTTTTCACTTAAAATTCACCTGCCAACCTTAAATATCTCAAAGTAAATCCTTCTTATGAAAAACCAACTCGTCATTAAGCACTTGCCGCAGCGGGTTTTTTGGTCGTATCATCGGAAAGAAGCCGGTCCCACGACCGGGCAATATCCGACAGCCGCTTGACCGTTTCATCGAAACCGCTCCTTTCGCGAATCGGCTGTATCAGAAAATCCTGTATCCTGTCGATAAGAGCCACAGATCCGTCGATACGCCTGTTGCTGCCCGGTGAAAACGCTCCGATGCTTATCAAATCCTCCGCATCAGTATAAGTCGCATATATCTCGCGAAATTTCTGTGCCGCTTTCCTGTGCTCACTGCTTGCGACAGAATTCATCAGCCTGCTTACACTTTGAAGAATATCAACCGCCGGATAGTGGCCTCGGTCCGCCATCTTACGGGAAAGTACTATATGGCCGTCCAGCAGCGAACGGGCGCTGTCCGCAACAGGGTCGGCCAGGTCGTCACTTTCCACAAGTACCGTGATTATCCCGGTGATACTGCCGATCTTGTCGCAACCTAATCGTTCAACCAGCCTCGGAAGAAGAGAAAATACGCTCGGACAGTAACCTTTGGTTGCGGGCGGCTCGCCCGCGGCAAGACCTATCTCACGCTGAGCCTGTGCAAGACGGGTAAGAGAATCCATCATGAAAAGTACATCTCGCCCCTTGTCCCGGAAGTATTCTGCAATTGTTGCTGCAACCAGGCCTGCCTTGACCCTCTGTATCGGGGCCGAATCAGATGCCGCAACTACTACAACGCTGCGCGCAAGGCCTTCCGCACCCAAATCCTTTTCCAGAAATTCGCGAACCTCCCGGCCACGCTCTCCGATAAGAGCAACAACATTTACATCCGCTTCACTCGAGTTGGCTATCTCGCCCAAAAGTACACTTTTGCCGACGCCGCTGCCGGAGAAAATACCTACTCGCTGACCCTTACCGCACGTCAAAAGACCATCTATCGACCTGATACCCAAAGATAACGGCTCGGTAATCATCTTACGGCTCAACGCCGGTGGACTCGAATTGTCCAGCGCCCTCGTTTCTTGACCCTTCAAAGCCCCCTTGCCGTCTATCGGACGACCCAGACCGTCAAGAACTCTGCCCAAGATACTTTCGTTCAACCTTATATAGCGGGGCCTCTCAAGGGTCGTTACCGTGTCGCCGGGACTGATACCGTCAACATGCTCTAAAGGAAGAAGTATCAGGTGTCCGACCTTAAAACCTACTACCTCCGCTGATACTAACCTGCCGTCTCGAAGATGTATCTCGCAAAGCCCGCCCAGACCAACCGCAGGGCCGTTACTCTCCACCGTCAGACCCGAAACCCGCAAAATCGAACCTTTACAGGAAAACAGGTTCACATCCTCAAGCGCAGAATGGAACTTGGAAAAATCCACAAAACCATCTTTTGACTGACCCGAACTCAATTAATTACTCCGTAATTTTCAGAGCCTCACTCACCTTTTTCAGATGTTCTTCTATAAAATACTCAATCATACCCTTGTCCGTCTCAACAACACACTCACCTCGACCGATACCGGCGTCCGGAATCAGCTTTACATTTGACAAAACATCATCGCTTTTCTTATCAACACCTTTCTCGAAGCAAGCAAGGTCCGCCGGATTCAGACGAACAGCCACATCCTGCTGTGCCGGAGAAACCTTAAGCGCCTCTTCGATTATCTTTACAATGTCGTACTTGCCCTCGCCTATCTCCTTACGCAATATCTTACCCGCTATCTCGACACTCAATCGGGCTATCTGCTCCTTGTGCGAACTGAATATCTCTTCCTGAAAATGCTCCAGCCTCGTCGCCGCCGATTCGAGAGACCTGCACACAAGCATCAACTCCTCTCTTTGGACCTCATCCGTCTCACGGGCCTGCACAGCTTCAACGCCTGAGCCGGCCGAAACGCCGCCCCCTTCAATCGGACCGACCGATACTATCGGTGCGGCAATCTCAACTGTTACAGGTTCGGCCATCCGTCTATTCCTCTATAAATGCCAATTGCTCCGCTTCGTTCGCTTCTCGTAACGGCTTGACCACCGCTTCCTTCGCCTCAAGAATCTCCTTCTTACGAGGCTCAGCCATCAATGACGACTCTTCGTCCACCATCTCCGCCGCTCGCTCGGATATATTTGAACGTATCTTGTTCACAATAATCGCATCCGCTCCGTACAAAGCCTTGGCCAAAACGCCCGCATCAATCTTACGAAGAACCTCCTGAAGCGAGCGGTCTTCTATCTTGACTATGTCTTCCCACGTTACCATCAGGGCGCGTACCGTGTTTGCCGTATCTTCGTCATGATTCTCTATCTCACCGAGAAGGACATCACGGTTTTCCTTAGTAAGACCGCTCAGAACCAACGCCACTTTCCGGAGACTCTCCCTGCGTGCCTCTTCGTCGAATGTGCTCGTTACCGGACCCTCGTCCGATGTAATTTCAACCAATCGCTTGCATACCATCTCGCCCACCCGCCGAACCGTACGGGGTGATATTTCACCCGGTTCCGCCATTCGCCATACCACCTTGGGCCGTACATCATCACCAAGGCACGATAACACATCCGTGCCTAATTTCGGCGGAAGAGAAGCCAACACCAACGCTATCGCCTGAGCCGACTCCCCCTCCAGTGCCGCTGCTATCTGACCGGCACCGGCCGACTTAATGGCGATGAAAGGGTCCTTGTTGCGTATCGCCTTTTGCATCCTGGCGTGCAGCTCTGAGGCCTTTTCACGACCACCGCTGTCCTTTAAAAGGGTATTGATAAAACTTTTTATGTGAAGTGAACCGGAACCAACCTTCTGAAGAGTCGTACAAAATTCCTTAATCACTGCGGTCGCCTCCTCAGGCTCAACATGACCGGCCGCGTCAAGGTGGGACAATTCAACCGCAACTTCCTGAATTACCTCCTGAGGCTGGCCTTTAAGAAGCTCCGCCGCCGTTGCGGAATCAAGGCCCGCTAACAACATCGCCGCCTTACGCTTGCTGGCACGGGACATCTGTTAATCCTCCCCCGAAAGCCAGCTTGCAAACAACTGTTTCACCTGTTCCGGATTCTCTTTCAATGCACCCGTTATGTGGCGACGAAACGCCAGCGATGATTCGTCACCACCACCCCCGGCCGGAAGCATACCAATACCCATCGGCTCAAGCTGGCCTGATACCGAACCTGACTCCGCCGAAGAAACCTTCTTCCGTGCTCCCGAAAATATCTTCAGTACCAAAAGAGCACAGATTGCCAATACTCCCATCGAGGACTGACGGGCGATTTCTATGTACCTCGTAAGTTTCTCATACCCAATCGTTTCGTCAGCCGTTGAAACCACCGGGCGGTTAAACGCGGTGTTTACGACTTTCAGCGAACTTGCATCCTTCAGTAAACTCGGCCCGACCGCGTTTCTGATTATCTCCTTCACCTCCTCAACACTCATTATCATGACAGTCTCGGTCTCCGAAGCCCCCGCCGTACCCGCTTCGCCGCCTTGTTCTTCTGTGCTCGGGGTAACAGCCGGCTTTGGAACCGACAAATCAACTACCGCAGATACCGCTAAGGAAATAATCTTGCCCGGTACGTCGAGACGCTTCGTAATCGTCTCCGGAACCTTATACTTGTTTTCCACCTTCTCCGTCTTGTCCGTACTGCCTCCCGACGCCTCTTTACCTTCCGAGTCCGTCGAACCGGGCTTGACCGTGGTTGTGCTGTTGACTATTTCCTCCACCGGCATACCCTTCTCGTATTTGGTCATCATCGTTTCGGTACTTGTCATATCAATCTCGGCGCTTACCTTCACAGAAGAACGGCTCGGTCCCAGAACAAGCTCTAACATATCCTGAACCTTCCTGCCGATTGACTGTTCCACCCGGTTCTTGTAGTCCATAAACGTGTTTGCGCTCGATACTACTCCGCCGCTGTCCGCCTTACTCGTCAGAAGATGACCCTGGCTGTCAACTACCGTAACATTCCCTGCCTCGAGGTCGTCTATCGCACCGGCTACAAGATTCGTTATCGCTGCGATGCTCGCTCCGCTTATCTGCCAGCCGGGCCTGACCCGCAGAACTACCGATGCGCTCGTCTGCTCACCCTCCGTTGCAAAAAGGCTCTGCTCTCCCCGAACAAGATGAACTCGGGCGAACTCGACCCCATCAAGCATCTGGATAGTCTTGGCAAGCTCATCCTGCATGGCGCGGTTGTAGTTTATCTGCTGAACAAGCGGGCTTACCCCTATCTTTTCATTGTCGAATATCTTGTAACCACCCTGGTCTCCCTTTGGAAGACCATCTTTTGCCATATCCAGACGAAGTTGATAAACTTGTTTTGCCGGAACGTATATACTTGTACCCCCGGCTCGAAGCTCGTAGTTTATGTTGGATTTGCTTATCCTCTCTACAATGGCACCCGCCTCTTCGGCGCTCAGGTTACTATAAAGCAGTTGCATCTCCGGACGAGTAGCCCACTTCGTCAATAAGCCGCCAACAAGAACGCACGCAACAACAATCGCTATCAGAAGCGCGCGTTGTACCACGCCTATTTTTTCCCATGTCGCGTTTATCTTCTGTAGAAAACCCATTAGTTTTTTTGCCCAAAGGGTTTTTATTTACCCCCGGCACCCGTGGCCGGGGTTTCATTATATCTGCATCTTCATCGTCTCTTTGTATGCAGAGACAAGCTTGTCGCGAACCGCCACAAGAAGCTTAAAGCTCATATCTGCCTTGGCAACAGTTGATACAACCGAGTTTATATCGTTGCTTTTACCCGTTAATAGCTCCGTAATAGACGCATCAGCCTTGTTATGGAGGTCATTAACCTCATGCAGGCCTTTGGACAGAGCCTTGCCGAACTGAGCCTCACCGCTTTTGCCGGTGGCCTTGGTACCTTTGAGACCGTCTATGCTCGGCAATAATGAATTTATTTGGGGATTAAAATTGACTGCCATTCGTCGCCTCGCTTACTTCAACAATTCCAGACTTGATTCTACCATCTTCTGGTAACGCTTAAGAATAGCCGCATTCGCCTGATACGCCCGGCTGGCTAAATTCAAATTGATTAACTCTACAGCCATATTCACGTTCGGCATTGTTATATAACCCTCTGAATCCGCTCGTGGGTCCCCCGGTGTGGCCATAATTTTCTGAAAATCGCTCATATCCTTAACTAATTCGGATATCTCGACACCGCTTACCCCTTCTTCTTGGGCCTTGAATATCGCCTCAAGACGACGGTAAGGCTCGCCGTCACCGGCATCGGTCGTACGAGCGTTTGCTATATTTGATGATACAACATCTACTTGCCGTCCGTACGCCTTCAAACCGGATACCGCTATATCGATCGAACCGAACATACTGCCGTCTATTGACATTTAAGCTGTCTCAAAAACGAAGTTTTGTGAAAGTCCTGCTAAAAACTCAAAACATCTACTGAAATCCGACCGCCTAACCTTGAACCCTTATAGCCGACTCTATTTGGCGGTATTTCTTCTTCAGAAGAAGCGTATATGTCTTGTACAAAAGCGTATTCTTAACCATAGAGCCAACCTCCGTATCAAGGCTAACGTCATTGCCGTTGCCTTTTATACGGGTCGTCTTTGGCTGATAGAACTCTGCTTCCAGTTCAGATGCCTCAACGGGATCTCCCGAATCTATCGTCCTGGCAAGCAACTCCTCGAATCGAATATCAGACCGACGGAATCCCGGTGTATTCATATTCGCTATATTATTCGCTATAGCTTTTTGCCGGCTGCTTTCAGCCTTCAAACCCGCTTCAAGGCAGTTCAATATATTCACTTCCTGTCCAGCCATACTGCATCTCCAAAAGTACACAACTATCCTCTCCGGGGTAAGTGCAATAATCGTGCCAGCACCATCCTTTCGCCTTCGGAACTCCTTAATCCGCCCATTTCAGCCAAAAAACAGCATAAAGCTCCGACCACAGCTCTAAAGCAGCAGCAACCACACGTAAGGTTTCTATACATTCAATATAATTCTTTACAGCATCACCTCAATGTTGATGGAACAAGTTGCTTATAACGGAAATTGCCTCCGACAAAACGGAACCTTCTGCCGACTTCAACAAAACCGGCGAAAGGTTCACAACGATCTGGTTAAGACTAAAATAATTCGTAAGTTACCACTAATAAAGAAACTATGAAATATTCTCAGAAAACTAACCCTCTGTTGGCACAAAAATTGCACAATTGAAATCTAAAATTGTTTTGGAGTATAAGTTTATGCCTGCAATAGAGAACTTAGCTAATAGTATCCCTGTAACGCTGACAATAGCTGCAACTGTGCTCGAATCGAAACCTGCCACGGAAAGACAAAACAACGATATTGGTCAAAAAAAGCCTTTTACTTCTGAAAACAGACAAACCGTTGACACAGAAGAAACCGTAGCCTGCGAAAGGTACCCCCGACAGGATAGCGCATCAAACGAGCAGGTTAACGAAAACGAAAGTTTCCGCAGGGTACTCGAAAGGCGCCTTTCGGAAAAATCAGAAGAAAAACAAACATCGCAGGAAGGAAAAAGCATTACAGAACAGGAAGGTATATGCTCTGAAAAAAAACCCGATTTGATAAAGAATCCGGCAAATCACAACCCCGAACTTGAAGAAAATAACAATCTGCTTATCGAACTGCCTCAATTAAAAGCTCCGACAAAAACGACTGAAACGGATTTGAGCCTATACACCTGGCTTGCTATACCACAAAAGGGCTTAACCGCAGCAAGGCTCAAACAACCGTCAACTGAACCCGGCCGAAATAATCTGATGAACGGCTCAGCTTCTGCCGAAAACCAAAATAAAAATGGTGCAAACATAAAGACAAACCCGCTCAAAGCAGGTATTACCTTCAAACAGGTATCTGCCGAAGGACAAAATATCAAGCTTCAGACAATTAAAACCAATCATAACGCAAAACCTGCGGCTGATTTTGCTGGAAAAGACAACGCAAAAACCGTTGATGACGGCAAAAAACCCATTGGAAAAACAGGAAATGAAAAATTAAAAAGCGAACCGCTTTCAGGAAAAAATGATGGACCCGGTCGCAGGCAGAGCGGACTCAAGATAGTCGATGGAACAACAAAAGAGAACCTTCAGCCTATCGACACGAAAATCAACAGAGCAGGAAAATCCGGTATATTAATTGAAAACAATAAAGCGGAATATGCGCTCGCCGCCGAAAAGCTTTCAAAAACGGAGCCAAAAAACCATCCTGTAGTTTCTGTAAACGTCAACAACAAACAAGTAAGGGCAAAAGCAGTTCAAGGCACCACGGAAAAAAACCAGAGCTTTGCCGATTCAAAGAACACAAAATCGGCAACTCAAAAGGACTCACAACAAATACCGGCTGTTTCTGAAAATGCACGCAAAAGTGAAATAATTGCCGATAGCGAAACCACCGGACGAGCCAATATAGAAACTACGGATATTACCGCGAAAATGAATAATCTTTCATCTTTGAGCACTGCCAATCGGCAAAGCTCCGTCACACATGCCCACTCGATTGATGCTGGCCCCGAAGCAGCCGGTAGTCAAATCACAGGAAATATGCGGATAGGAACCGCACAGCAGATAATTGACGGCATTCGACTCAACATCGACGCTCCTCAACAGCAGATTTATCTTTCATTGAATCCCCCAGAGTTGGGAAAAGTGGCTCTGTTATTCCGAAATATTGACGGCGAAATAACAGGTTTAATACAGGTCGAGAAAACCGGTACGAAATACGAAATCGAGCAGGCTCTTCCCCAAATTATCGCATCTATCCAGCAAACGGGCGTCCAGGTGGGGAGGGTAAATGTCTCAGTCAACGAACAGAATCAACAACAAACCTTAAAAAACAACGATATGCCGAACTATGATTTTGACGGTACGGAAAAACACACTTTATCTGACAGAACTTCTGAGCAAAAGAATAACAATAACCGACCGAATTCCACAAAAGCCGATACTCCCGAACCTGATAAAGGGCGAAACTCAAAAACAAAATATGAGTTTACAGATAGTAATGTCAATATGTATATATAAACCTTAAGACTGTGAAATAGAAGCAAAAAAGCGGCTCAGCCTGTTCGCTTAACAAACCAAAAAACAGGACCCGACAGGGCAAAAAAAACCTGCAAACCACACATCAAAAAAACGGACTTTTATCGGTCCGGCATTTCTACCCCTTTTTGTCTTGAAAAACAAATCAAAATATGTTAGAATATTGTATTCGTACGATTTGCCTCTTTATGACTTACACCACACGGCGGGAGGTTCAAATATGAGGGTGAAATGCCCACACTGCAGGAATAAATGGTCCGTATCGCGCAAGTATGCCGGAGCTACCATTATATGTCCGTCGTGCAGAGAGCCGGTCGGGCTGGCCCCATCACTGCCCATTGGGGCGCTAATACTCACAATTGCTGTTTCCTCAGCCATAGCAGTCGGAATAAGCTACAAGATGACCTCAAAAAAGACCGATTTCGACCAGGTCAACGCCGCCACCGCACAATTGCAGAACAAAATTGACGCTGCAAGGGAGAAAATCGAAAAATTCGACTCCGAATTCGCTAAAATGCAAACTCGACTGCAGGAAAGTGCTGCTCAGCCGATTGTGGCTGTCGCAAACAATTATTCCCGTTCACAAATCGTTTCAGGAAAAATTGAAAAATATTCTCTTGAAACGGATGACCCCAACAAACTGTCCCAACCTGAAAAGCCCGGCTCAACGCTGGACGACATCAACTCACTACTCGTATTCGATGGGACCATCAACCGGCCTCTCGGCCCCCAACTGATATTGGTAAATTCCGCAAAAAAAGCAAATGAGTTAACATATAGCAACTTCAAATACATACCTCCTTTTGTGCTCGATAAAGCTTCCGTCATAGAGTTGGCGCCGGGTACAAACGTATCGGAAGATATAAGTGGTTCAAAACTAACGGTATATGTTGTCCCGGATGGTCAATACGAGTATAAAGAGACCATAGGGGCTATTGAGATTCCAAAAATGGCAAACAGGTACCGACAAACAAATATCGCGAACCCTCCAAAACAGAGGCTTGTTGAATTTCAACCTCAAATGACCGTGCAAAGAGGAATGAGGAAGGTGCCTCAGACAAAAAGCCGGTCGGCGGTCAGGATGGAACGGTTTCAGGAAAAAATGCAACAAAGAAAAACTCAGCAAAGGACCAAAACAAGATGATCCATTCACAACTCTTTCCTGTAGAATGTACTAAGAAGTAAACTCATCATTTCGTTTCACCCCTGACCTGTTTATCATAAGCGCGGTCGAGTGGAATTTACCGAAGGGGGCAAAGTCGAAGTGTTCGCTCGCGGGTAAGAAGTTTTACAAAACTTATAATCCCACCGGCGGGAATTCTTTACCCTTAAGGGTAAAATCTTCATACAGCACCTGCTGACATAATCTGCCGACAATCCTCTCCAACTCCTTGCCCGCTTTTATGACATCGACCTGAGACGCTGTTTCTTCGACACCGTACGTCCAGGCGTTTTCCCACTCCACCACACATTTCAATGCCGCCTGCCAGCTTTCGTATATACCAGATTCGTATGGAATCGCCTCGCCGTAATCGTAAACGTACACCAGCCGGTCATCATACAGCTCATCACCTACATACCTGTCCCGTACCACAAAAATCCCACACCCGCCCGATATAATTAAAAAAACCGTAACCGTTCACAGAAAATTTTTACAAAAAGTTTAAAATGTTAAAATAGGCAATTTGCGCTTTTGTTTGCGCTGTGGTAAAAACAGCGTATGCAAAACAAAAATGACATTGTCAAGCAACTG